>Ga0209336_10000004_pt1 | contig 149648 bp, 204 predicted proteins | sample LinPmetageLP32_FD_184042 | JGI IMG/M metagenome (GOLD analysis project Ga0209336, IMG submission 184042) | Marine viral communities from the Pacific Ocean - LP-32 (SPAdes) (version 2) | ecosystem: Environmental > Aquatic > Marine > Oceanic | place: Pacific Ocean | collected 2009-08-23
TAATTCGTCTTTATAATAACCTTCGCCTTGTTTTATTAAACTTGCTAAGTCTTCACCTGGGTGTGCATCAATCCAATGCATTATATCAGCAATGATATCGCCTGGAGCATCAGCCCCCATTTTTACTAAAATATTGTCAATGTTTTTTACACTTTCGTCTCTGCCTCTAGCAACACTACCACCTTTTTCTTCTGTCTTCATGCCAGTATAGTCATTGTCAAGTTTTTGAAAGTCTTCATAAGAAATATACATGTCAGTGTCAGGGTCATAGTATGAACCTTCTTTTGGATCATAGTAAACTACTTTACCACTTAGTGTAGAGAAAGGACCTTCTAGTCCATCACGTGCTTGATACTTTTCTTTATCCATTGCTGGAAGAACTTTGTAACCTTCGTCTACTTGTTGACCGTCCATGTAATCTGCGACATTTTGTAAGTAGTCTTCTGCCATAGTTAATTTAGATGCAACCCAACCTTCAAGACCGTCTTGTTCTGATAAATCTTTAATATGTTTTGCTATTCTTACTGAACTTTTAACAGATGATAATAATTGTGATTTTGCCATACTGACTTCATGGTCTGTATGATTTGCATCTTCCATATCGTGTTCTATTACTTTCATAGCATTTTCAACGATATTCTTCCATTTTTTTACATTTGACATAACGAATTCCTTTAATAAAACCTTGACTTTTGGTTTATATTGTAATATAATGTATTTATCATTATTGTAAAGGAAGTAGACAGGTTATGACACACGAATTTAAATTTAAGTTTAGCACACGTGAACAATTCTATGGTATTGTTAGACTGCTTAATGCTGAATGTGGAAAAGGTAACTGGACTATTAAAGGTAAAGTACTTAAAGGATTGAAACGAATTGAGACTACATGGGGTGGTTGGGGTACGTCCTCACATAATACTGCGTATACTCCATATATAGAAAAAACTGTAGTCGTGCCTGAGAAGTACAAACATGTAGAATCTATGCTACTTTTCATATACAAAGATGAACGAATTAAATCTAATGACTAAGACTTTACTTACAATAGAAAAAGCACTACATAGTAGACTGAAAGCGGAAGATATATCTCCCGTTAGTGTACAAGTATTCCCATCATGGGAAGAGGGCTTTAAAGGACACAAAAGAAAAAGAGGTGTCTATGTTATTTTTGATGAAGAAGAAATGATTTATGTAGGGAAGGGCTTTTTCTCTGCACGTAATAAAAGTCATTATGACAAAGCAACAAATAAAGCAAATTATAATCCAAAAGGCTGGATATGGTTTAAAGAAAATTATAATTATAGTATTGACAACTGGCACCTATTTCTGATAGAATTGAGTAGTGAAATAGATATAACTTTTATGGAAGGCGCATTGATTAAAGATTTGCGTCCAATCGCAAACGATGAGGTATACATTGACAGGTAAAGTTGGGTTTGCATGTAAATTCATGCATGAAAATCAAAGTCTCAAACCTAAAGAGTTGAAGGAGATTCAACAGCCACTAAACTTTCGTGGTACAACTATTAGATGGTTACGAGAACATAAGGAACAATCACAAGAAAAAGTTTACGAACTTGTAGAACATAACTTGAATGCTACAGAAAATCTTATTGACTACGTAAGCACACTTCCATTGGAGCAACGTATGTTGCGACTAGGTAGTGATATGTTACCTGCATATACAGAAGTTAATCATCAGCATCTAACAAAAACTAATTATATCACTAATTTGATAGCAGATAGACTAAATACAATTGGTGAGAAGGCTAGGGCAAACAATGTTCGTTTATCTATGCACCCTGGACAATTTACTGTTCTTGCATCAGACAGACCTGATGTTGTAGAAAATAGTATAAAGGAGTTCGAATACCATGCAGATATCATCAGGTGGATGGGCTATGGCAAGTCGTTTCAAGATTTCAAATGCAACGTCCATATATCGGGTAGAAAAGGTCCAGAAGGCATCAAAGCAATCCTCCCAAGATTATCCCAAGAAGCGAGAAACACAATCACAATCGAAAACGAAGAAATGTCGTGGGGTCTCGATTCTTGCTTAGAACTAGAAAAAGATGTAGCACTAGTGCTAGACATACATCATCACTGGATACACAGTGCAGGTGAATACATAGGAATAAACGATGATAGAGTTAAACGAGTTATTGATAGTTGGCGGGGTGTTAGGCCTGCTATGCATTATAGTGTTAGTCGGGAAGATTATATCCCGGAGCATCGACAAGATGTTAGACCAGACTTTCAAAAACTTTTAGAGACTGGACACAAAAAAGCTAAACTACGGGCTCACAGTGACTATATGTGGAATGATGCAGTAAATGAATGGGCAGGTACATTCCGTAAAGATTTCGATATCATGGTAGAAGCCAAATGTAAAAATTTAGCAAGTATTCCTTTTGAGGAGAGTACAAGATGAATAAAGAAAACATTATGAAAGAAATTGAGAAACTAACAGAAATGTTGCATATTTCAGAAATTGAAAAAGTACAACACAAATATTTGGAAGGGATTAGGGAAAAGATAATGGCGTTGAGTACCAAATTAAATAAATGAAATCATTCACAATAGAATTAAAAGTTGGTGATAAAATCGATTTGGGTCGGTTCAAAAACGTGCGGTCCGAAATAAAAGACATTAAACTTGACGACCATGGTCAACCAGTAATCATTACAAGTAAAGGTGAGAAGAAAGCATTAAGTTTTAGACTTAGAAAATTGGATACTAAATGAGACCTACGTTACAACAATTAGTAGAATTAGCAAAAGAATCAAAGATAACAGATCCAATAGACTGGTCAAACTTAAATGTATCAGAAGATACTGTTTATGATATGATTGGTCTTAGTGTTATTGAAATGTTAGATAAAGTAGAAGGTGAGAATGCTGAGATAATTATGTCTGCCTCTATACTTAAACTAACGGTTGAAAACTTTGTATTAAACTTACGTTTACAAGGTAAGGTATGAGCCAAGGGTGTTGCAATGACGTTACTATTACTCAAAAGAACGTAACAGTTGAAATAGAAGATTTTTCATTTATCGTCAGAATTCAATTTTGTAGCAACTGTGGTAGTAAGAAATCTGGAGGAACTGGAATAAGTGATGGCAAAAAAATACGGAATTAAGTTTTATAGTTTAGATGGTGATTCTATTTGGATAACAGAAGATAGTAAATATTGTATGGATTTAAAAATAAGATTATTTGATACAGAAGAAGATGCTGATGAGACGGCAAATTTGTTTCGATTAAAAGGCAAAGAACATATGGTAAAGGTAGTAGAATATGTCACTAAATAATTTGCAAGAACTTATGACTATTACTATGGAAGAATGCGGTGAACTAACTCAAGTATGTAGTAAGATAATGAGAAAGTTTGACAATGTTGATGAAATAACAAGCAAGACACATACTGCACAATCTCAACGTAATAAGATTATCGAAGAAGCAGGCGATGTTTTGTGTATGTTAGAATTATTAGTTGAGAACGGATTAGTTGAGTGGAACGAACTTAAAGACCGTGTACAAGTTAAAAGAAATAAACTAGAGAAGTGGTCTACATTAATAAAGGAATGAAGTAATGTCAACATCGTGGATGTCACCAATAAGAAAACAGTATTTTAAGATTATACAAAATCTTACAAACAATGCAGATATATTCAGTAGAATGTATTCGGAGACCGGTGATAAAGGCGCATTTGAGGCTTACAAAAATTACGTAAAAGAAATAAAAGAAATAAAAGAGTTAATTATAACTAAAGAAAAAGAGGATAATAAGTGATACGTTGGTACGATTACATAGCAAGTTTTTTGATGGCAGACTTTTTATTAGTCCAAATTAAAATTGCACTTATATCTCCTGTATGGTGGCAACAATCATTCGCCGTGTTTTGTGCTTGGGGTTTATACAATCTTTGGATAAACATATATTGCATATGGCGATTAAGACAGGAGAATGAAAGAATATGATATTAATAGTTGGGTGCGGATTTGTAGGGGAAACGGTAGCAAAATCACTTGAAGAAAATGGAACAGTAGTTGTAAGAATTGATCCAAAGCTAAATGATAATAAGATACACGATTATCCAAAGGCTAAAGGTGCAGTGGTGTGTGTTCCTACACCAACAGTAGATGGTAAGTGTGATGATAGCATTATCAGAACTGTATTAGAAGAATTAAAAGATACAAAGGTACTATTAAAATGTACAGTACCACCTGATATGTTAGCAACATATCCAGACAATGTAACATACAATCCTGAGTTTTTAAGAGCAAATACGGCTAAAGAAGATTGGGATAGACAGAAACACTTTATACTTGGTGGGTCTCCGCAAGGTTGTCATTATTGGAGAAACGTATTTTCATATCTCAATGTGTTCTTTTTCGATGTAGATAGAGCAACAGCAAGTATGATAAAATATGTTCACAATTCTTGGTTAGCAACAAAAGTAGCATTTTTTCATGAAATGAAAAATAATCTTGACAATTCCTATAATCATGATAAGATGATAGATATATTAGGCTTATTTGAGAATATAGGACCTAGTCATATGAAGGCACCTAATGAAGATGGTGGACTTGGTTATGGAGGACATTGTTTTCCTAAAGATACTGAGGCATTCTATGATTACTCAAAAAGCGAAATATTAAAAACAGTAATAGAAGTAAACAATAAATTGAGAAAAGAGTAACTATGCCAACACATGCAACAATCGACTTAGAAACATTAAGTACGAAACCTGAGGCAGTACTATTGACTATAGGTGCAATTAAGTTTGACCCTTTTACAAATGATCCGCCTTATAAAGAATTTTACTATAGAGCAAACGTGGATGAACAAACTGCTATGGGCAGACATGTTGAAGATGGAACGTTGCAATGGTGGTCAAGACAGGCTCCCGAAATTGTTGAGGAAGCATTGTCAGATGAAAATAGACATTCAGTAAAAGATATTCTAATTAAATTAAACAAGTATCTTGTTGGGGTAGATAAGATTTGGTGTCAAGGACCAGTGTTTGATATTGCTATTTTAGAAAATTTATATAGACAATTAGGCTTACATTATAATTGGGCATTCTATAACATTAGGGATAGTAGAACATTGTTCAGTCTTATGCCAAGAGATCCTAGAAAAGATATATCTTTTGCCGCCCACAATGCATTAGAAGATTGTAGAATACAAAGTATTTGTGTACAGAAATCACTAAGAAACTTAGGCGTTACTCAGTAACTACCACCTGCCTTGGCCTTTACCTACAATCCAAACAATAAAAACAACAATGACTGATAGTCCTATCGCAAGAGATAAACCTATAATCCATTCTAAGATTTTTTGTTTTTTTTCTTCTGCGGCGTAGACTGCCGCTTTACGTTCACTACGCATTCGTGCTTCTATTCCAACAATTTCTTTCCATGCCGAAGGTCCATAATATAAACTAATATGGGAACGTAATTCTTCACGCATTTCTTTTGCTTTTTGCTGGTGACCCCAAACTTCTAGGGCATTTTGTTCTACTTTACTCGCTCCAAATAGTTTTTTAAACATAGGAGGATTTTCTGCTTGTCGATGTGCAAAGTCTAAATCACTCATTGACGTTGCCCACGTTTGTAGGGTGCCTGCCATATCATGCAAACTTTTGCCTGTTTCTACTGCTGATTTGATGCCGCGATAGGCGGCTGTTGCCATACCAATGGCGGATACTGGATCAATCATATACCTCTCCTCATATGAAGTGCCTATATCTTTATTTATAAAAAACTTGACAAATCCTTTACTTTATGTTAAAGTAGTTCTTACAAATCAGGAGTGTATAGTATGACAATGCATTTAGTAGGTCCGTATATGACCACCAATAGTTATAAGAAGAAAAAACGCAGTAAGATTACGGCTGGTAAAATGAAACAATTTGAGATTGATTTACGTGCATATAATAAAAATATGAAACGTGTCGGCAGTCATAATCTTCAAATGACTATGGATGAGTATATTGATTATCGACAAGGCTATTATAAGCCTAAGTCAGAACCACGTGCAGTACAAACACCGTGGCATTACTCAGGTGCTAATATACGTGAGACAGAGCATGTTGCTAGTCTATCTTCTGATTCAGGTATTGGTACTGCAACAAAGAAACCTGCGATGCAGTATTCAGGTGAACGTAAACTTGTAGGTATCGCAATGATGCATAAATCTAATCTTGTTCCTGTATTTGCAGATGAAGATGATAAGACAGGTCAGAAACAGGCTACAGAAATTGCACAGATGAGGAGAAACTAATGAATAGAAACCAAATATTATTCACAGTAATCATTCTTGTAATGTTGACAGTTGTGTTATCTAGTTGCAGTAACATAGAAGACAACTGCACAGATGATGGCTGTCCTAGTTTTCATGAGTTAAACAATGAATAAAGTTTGGAGTGTAACAATCAATGGACAAAACGATTGTGTTGTAATGACAGGTGAACAAGCAATGGTTATTACACTAAAGTTTTCACCAGATATTCAAATTATTGATATGACAGAAAAACACGGTATGACACCTGAGCATATGCAAAAGGCAGACCGTCAACAACAACTAGAAGAATATGGAAGAGACATGTTTTTTGAAAAATGGGAAGGTGTTGGTGGCTTTAATCATTATGTAAAAGCAGACTGGACTTTCGAAAAATTATTAGCAATGGAGGCAATATGAGTAAAAAACTATCAGCAAAAGGCAGAATTAGAAACATTAAAACTGCCGCAAAAAAGTTTAAAAGAAAATTATCTTTTAAAGCAAAGAAAAAAGCGGGTCAATAATGCGACATTCACTCAACACAAAAATTCATGGTATAGGTGTAGATATCGTTGAAGTAAAACGAATGAAAGATGCTATAGATAAACATGGCGATAAGTTTGCTATGAGAATTTTAAGCAAGTTAGAGCATGATAATTATATTGTGTCTCCAAATAAAGCACAGTATCTTGCAAAGTGTTGGGCGGTAAAAGAAGCCTTTGTAAAAGCAATAGGTACAGGCTTTAAAGGAAACTTTCTTTGGAAGAATATAACATATTTTTCTCCTGCAGGAAGTTTAGGATTAGGTCATCCTCAAGTTAGATATAGTGATGAAATCAAAAATGATTCATTAATGAATGGAAAAACTGTTCATCTAAGTGTAAGCGATGAACAATCAATAGTAATTGCGTATGTAACTATAGAGGCAAGAACATGACAGACAATATAATACAATTAAGCAAATATAAAAAAGACTTATGGGAACCACCTAGTACAGTGGAAGATGAAGTTGAAGAAATTACAATAGAATTCATTCAACAAGCTATCGAACTACTAAATGAATATGGTATGGATCCATATGATACAAGTCTTGGAAATGAAATGGTTGCGGTATCAATGTTGTTTAGAGCAATGCTTGACAGACAATACGGTAGAGAGAATCATTTACAAACTATGTTAGATGTAATGACTAAAGATATGAAAACAACAGGAGAGGGTAAAGATGATGAATAATACTATTATGGGATTTAAGGTACAACAAACTGATAAATATGCAAGTCAAAATAATAAAAGTGAGAATAAAAATAATATGGACTTAATAAGTGCAAAAGGCAGAGACGATTTATACAGGAAGATTTTAGAAACACAAGATAAGAGACCTGAAATTACTGACCGTATTCAAGCCGCAAGACTACAAGGTGGCTTAGAAGAAAATGAGGAACTTTTGGTTGCATTGGAAGATATGCAACGAGTAGATATGGAAGTTCATAGATTACAACAGATGCTTGAAAAAGTTACTGTAATGGATCCACTCCCAAAAGGGAAGTATAAAAAAGTGTGTTTCGGTGCAACTGTAAAGATTGAAAACTGTGATACTGGCAAACAAATACAATATAAGATTGGTGGAGAATTCGACTCAGATCCAAATAATGGCATCATTTCCTTCAAATCTCCTTTAGGAGCCGAGTTAATTGGTTCAGAAAAAGGGGATATTATCGCACTTATGCGACCTGCAGGTGACATAGAGTACGAAGTACTTAGAATTTTTGTACCTTAAAAACTTGACAAATCTGCGAATCATGTTATAGTATATACATAATCAAAAGAAAGAGGCAGTATAAATGTTAAGATTTCTAAAGATGATGGGTAACGGTATTGTTACTTTAATGAATATAACTACCATAGGTGTATTAATGGCGTTCGCCGCCTTAGCTACAGGTACAACAATCATGTCAGATGAAACAAAACATGATGATTCTGTTGAGATAGTTATCCCTGTACAAATAGACCCAACATCACGTATTGATATGGAATATTTCTTAATCGATCCTTATAAATTTAAAGATGAATTTTGTTTAGCACAAAATATCTTTTTTGAATCAAGTGTTGATAACAAAGCAGGAATGGCCGCAGTAGCAGACGTTGTTCTCAATCGTGTAAAACATTCTTACTATCCTAATACTATTTGTGAAGTAGTATATCAAGCTAAAATGAAAGAAAGCTGGAAAACAAAACAGTTTCCTGATTTACAGGATAGTGAACGTAAGTATATTCCAGTTAAACACAGATGTCAATTTAGTTGGTACTGTGATGGTAAATCAGACGATATTCCATTAGGCTCAGAGAATTGGGTTAAAGCACAGATGATTGCTTGGGACATTATGCACAATGATGGACTACGAGGTATCACAGAAGGTGCAACACACTATCATGCTACATATGTTAAGCCACGTTGGGCTAGTCAACATAATATGGACTTAGTTGGTCGAATTGGTCTACACATTTTTTATCGTTGGAACTAAAAAACTCTTGCAATTTTATCTAATCTGATGTATACTAATATCAGTTTAAATGAAAACTAAACACCGAAATGTGATTAAACTAAAACGCAATTTTGTCAACTACAGAAGAGGATTTATGAAGTGGCAAACAAAATTCAACGAGGTCGTAAGCCTCGTAAAATGTCTGCATCGATGGAGGAAGCAGTTAGTCTTCTGAAACCGATGAAAGGTCGTAGTGGGCTGTATGGTTGTTTTAGTAAAAACGACAACGGCGAGTACACTGAGGTAGGTGTATATAATTACTCAACCAAGAAATATGTAATATTTCGAAGTGAGCATGTTGATGGTACAGCCGTCGATGAAATTAGGGAAGTTATCAAGGGGCTTTAGGCCCTTTGATTACTATTAAGGTAGCTAAATGCATATTGAGAATGAAATAAAATTAAACTACGATGATGTTCTAATTAGACCTAAACGTAGTACCTTAGGTTCACGTAAAGCAGTTGATTTAGAACGTGGATTTACTTTCCGTAACTACAAACCATACGTATCACCCGATGTATTACCAGATGGATATCCAGTAGTACAAGAACAATATAGACACTATCGTGGTACACCTATTATGGCAAGTAACATGGACGGTGTTGGGACATTTGAAATGGCAGATGAGTTAGCTGAACAAAATATCATGACTTGCTTAGTTAAAACTTATTCAACTAATCAGCTTGTTAGTTTTTTTGATGGTGATATAGATAGTAAAAGAACAAACTATGTAGCTTATTCAATGGGCATCACTGAAAAAGATGAACAAAAATTTAGATTAGTTTATGAACAAGCACCTGGTATTAAGTATGTTTGTATTGATGTTGCAAACGGATATTCAGAAAGATTTACTGATTTCGTAAGAGAGTTTAGAAGTCACTATCCAAATGTTGTTATAATTGCTGGTAACGTAGTTACTGCGGATCAAACACAAGAATTAATTTTGAATGGGGCAGATGTTGTTAAAGTTGGCATCGGTCCTGGTAGTGTATGCACTACTAGAATACAAACTGGTGTGGGCTATCCTCAACTTTCGGCTGTCATTGAATGTGCAGATGCGGCTCATGGCCTTGGTGGACATATTATTGCTGATGGTGGGTGTAACTGCCCTGGAGATATAGCAAAGGCATTTGCTGGTGGCGCCGATTATGTAATGTTAGGAGGTATGTTAGCAGGACATGATGAAGGTGGTGGCGAAGTAATTACTAAACACTACGCCAACAGTGAAGCAACACTGTTAGACAATGGCAACTACATGCCGCACTATGAACAAAAGCAATTTGTACAATTCTACGGCATGAGTTCAAATGCGGCTAATACAAAGCACTTTGGTGGATTAAAAGATTATCGTGCTAGTGAAGGTCGTGAAGTACTTGTACCATATAGAGGAAAAGTAGAAAATACAATACAAACTATTTTAGGCGGCATTCGCTCTACGTGTACATATGCAGGTGCAAAAAGGTTGAAACATTTATCAAAATGTGCTACATTTATTAGAACAAATAGTCAGTTTAATAAAACATATGAATCAACAACAACAAAGATGTGATGGCTAAATATAAAATAAACATTGCTAAATCGAACACAGATATAGGGGTAGGGCTTCCATATTCTGTCATAGCACAGATATTACCAGAAAGTAATACCGATGGTGATATAGTAAAGTTGTTTAGAACAGATTTATCAGGGAGTTATTCACAAAAAGATATCTCTTGTCATATTGATAATTATACAAGAATTGCCACAATACGATTTAGAAATGAAAAAGATTGTGCAGATTTCTTAATGAGATATTAATAACTAACATAGAAAGGACCATAATGGAATTTAATGACGGAATATTTAAGACATTAAAAGATTTAGCAGTAAAAAGTGATTCAATAACCCTTGCATTAATATATACTTTAGGACACATTATCATAGCAATGACAGTTGTTAGTCTAATGACAGGTGCAAGTTTATGGGAAGCAGGTTCAGTTGCATTAGTAGAACCAGCAATTAACGGTGTTTGGTTTTTTGTATTACATAAACTTTGGAAAAAGTTTGCATGAAAATAAATGAATGGGCCGATAATTTAAGTCTGTTTGAAGACGGGACTGATAGATTAACCTATCTTATAGAACTTGCAAGAAAGTCTACTACTTTGCCACAAGAATTAAGAACAAAAGATAGATTAGTAGGCGGATGTATGTCACAGATATGGATTGATGTAGGTGTTGTAGAAGATAAAGTGAAAGTATATTACGATAGTGATGCAATGATAACAAAAGGTATTACAAGTATTGTTGCAGATTGTTTCTCTGATATTCCAGTTGCAGAAGCAAAACAAATTACACATGATGATTTTCAAAGTCTAAATATTCAGCAGTTGTTATCACAACAACGTAGAAACGGATTAGGAAATTTAATCGAAACTATAAGAAAAAAGGTACACGTACTATGAAATATGTAATAGATATAGATGGAACTATTTGCACAGAAGTTCTATTAGCAAATGGCAGTAAAGATTATGCCAATCATATTCCTATGCCAGAACGCATTGACAAAGTAAATGAATTATATGATGCCGGTCATACTATCAAGTATATGACTGCACGTGGAGCCGTAAGTGGTGTGGACTATCACAACTTAACAAACAATCAATTAGTCAAATGGGGAGCTAAATTCCATGAACTAAGTGTTGGTAAAAAAGAACACTATGATGTTTGGATTGATGATAAAGCATTTTGGAGTGAAGATTTTTTTCGAAAAGGCACATCATGAAGATAGGATTTACATGTAGTTCGTTTGACTTGTTACACGCAGGTCATACATTGATGTTAGAAGAAGCAAAAGCACAATGCGATTATCTTATTGTAGGATTACAAACAGACCCTTCAATAGATAGACCAACAAAGAACAAACCCGTACAGACAGTTGTTGAAAGATATTTACAACTACGTGCATGTAAATACGTAGATGAGATTATTCCATATGGTACTGAACAAGACTTAGAAGATATTCTTTCAGGTATGGATATTGATGTAAGGATTTTAGGTGTAGAATACAGAGACAAAGATTTTACAGGTCATGATATCTGTAAAAAACGTGAGATAGAAATACATTTTAATGAACGAGACCATAGGTTTAGTTCAAGTGACTTACGTATGAGGGTAGCTAAATGCAAATGAATTTGTGGGAAATTGACGGACAGATAGTAAAAGAAGATGATAGATATACAGTAAAAGATAATACTTTATTAAAAAATTTAATAGTTAGTTCAACTACATTACATTCAGGGAAATCTACCAGCGGACATAAACATGAAGGACAAGAAGAAGTTTATATGTTTTTAAAAGGTCATGGCACTATGGAACTTGATGATAAACTATTACATGTCATTGAAGGTGATTGTGTATTAATCGAAGATGGTGTTTTTCACCGTGTGAACAATAATGGTAACGGTGATTTATATTTTGTGTGCGTTTTCGATGGAAGCAGAAATCATTAATGAGAATCATACTAGTGATGTTAATGCTTTTATTAACCTCTTGCGCCAGCAATCCAACAGAAAAACAAAAAGAGGACAGAAAAAAATTGACAATTATACGTACAATTGGTTGTGTAGTAGTACCTACTTTACCTACATGTATAATACCAATACCAGGTAAGTGATATGAAAGTTTATATAAATTATAGAGCAGGTAGTGGTGGTGATTTCTTAAAAGTAGCATTATGGTTATTGATGCATCCAGAAATTAAAATAGATTGGAATAAGACTGTTAAGTGGAAACCAGCACCAGTAAATCATGTAAAACCAGTACCAGGTTCAATAATATTTGCTGAACATGGTTCTACAAGATATCGATTATGTGGGTTACTAGAAGATGGATCTATAAAGCCTGCAACTATATTATCTAATGAAAGTGTAATTCAGTTTGGTAATACTTATGGATTTAAAGATAATACTATATCTAATATGTCATTTCTTTATGCACATAAGCATAATATACCAGTAAAAGATGCACTTGTAAAAATAGCAAAAGCCCAAATAAAAAATAAGTGGGTAGAAGATGAAGAAGATTTTGAGCATACAGTTATAGGTTCACATTATACATTTAACAATGAGTTGTTTGATATTGAAGAATTATATAAAAGTGTTAGTGGTTTATCATTTGACAAAATCATTTCTATTATACCTAAAAAACCAAGTGAGTCGCTTTTAATAAGACATTTAGATGTTATAAAAAACCATGGTATAAATCATGACCAAACAATAAATGAAACATATAATAACTTACAAAAAATTGCACAAGTTATGAATAATGATATAAAAGCAAGAAATATTGCTGAACAACGTGGTTATGGTATTATATCATTTGAAGAACTACATTGTTCAACTGATTTAGAACTAGTAACTGTACTAAGCGAACATGTAGAAGGGTTAGAAGTCAGCGATGCATACTTAAGTTTTCATAAAAAGTATACAGATTTGAACAATATAAAAACACGACTAAACAGTAATAAACTAAAAATATGTAATGAAACTATTGAAGAATATATGAAAGAGGTAGATAAGTGGGTATTATAAAAGAAAAGGTATTAGAAGTAAAACATTATACAGATAACTTAATGCATTTTAAAACTACACGTGCCTCTGGGACGAGGTTTCGTGATGGAGAGTTCTTAATGATTGGGTTAGATAATTGGTCAGAGAAATTACAAAAGAACAAACCAATTATGAGAGCATATTCGGTTGCATCACCAAACTATGAAGAATATATGGAATGGTACTCAATTAAGGTACCAGATGGCCCATTAACGAGTAGATTACAACATATAAAACCAGGTGATGAAATACTTGTCAATGATAAATCAGTTGGCACATTAGTCATGCCTAATCTTAAACCAGGCAGAAATTTATATCTACTTGCTACTGGTACTGGTGTTGCACCATTTATGAGTTTAGTAAGAGGATTAGAAACGTATGAAGATTTTGATAATGTAATCTTAGTATGGGGAACTAGAACAGTAAAAGAACTTGCATATAAAGAATTCTTGGAAGGGTTGAATGAACATGAGATATGGGGAGAAATAACTCAAGGTAAGTTTAAATTTTATCCTACAGTAACACGTGAAGAATTCGAAAATACAGGCAGAGTAACTACTGCTATGTATGAAAACAAAGTACAAGATAAATTAGGATTACCTAAATTAGACAAAGAACAAGATAGAATTATGATATGTGGCTCAATGCCGATGAATGTTGAATTAAAAGAATACTTAGAAGGATTAGGTTTTACAGAAGGAAGTAATAGGGTCCAAGGTGAGTATGTATTAGAAAAAGCATTTGTAGAAAAATGATAAGTACATACATTAGAAAGGAATTAAGGAACTTATGAAAGCAACAGTATACAGTAAAAATGCATGTGGGTATTGTGTTCAAGCAAAATCTTTACTAAAGATGAAAGGTATAGAAATTCAAGAATTTAATATACAACTTGATAACGATGCACGTGTGAGATTATTTGAAGAATGTAGTAAAATTAATGTAGTACCAAGAACTGCACCTCAGATATGGTTAGACGATGAATATATCGGCGGATATCACGAACTACAGAAACATTTCGACAATGCATGATTATACTTTTTTAACAGGTGCACCAGGATCAAGATGGTCTGGTATTGCACAAATCATTTCACAGAACTTCAATTATAACAATTCAGATGAAACAGACTGGAGAGTTTACAAGCATGGAGAATTCTCAGGACATAGAGGCGCTTATTGGGGTCCCCATATGGAATTAGGTCAAAACTTTCATAGTCTTGAAAGAAATTACAGTAATGATATCGTAGGATTTAAGAAAGCATGTGATATAGGATTTATAGAACCTATTTCAGCAAAACCAAAGATGATTAAGTGTCACCAATTTGCTTACAGTTTAGATTGGTTAAATCAAAATATAGAAAATTCACAGATACTAATAGTCAAAAGAGGAAACCAAGAATGCTTTGATTGGTGGCATGAAGCAGGTGGTTGGAATATATACTATCCAAAATATACATGGTATGTAGATGATAATCATATGATGCATTATATTGAAGCAGAAAATAAACTATTAAATGAATTCGTTAAAAGAAATGGTGAATGGGAAGATTTCAATGAAGAATGGTTGACAGAAGAATATGGTGAACATAATATTGAAATTAGTAAAGACAAGTACAAAGACCTAAAAGTTTGCCTAATTAAAACTTGACATCATACAAAAATGTGCTATATTAATATATAATTACAAGGAGTATTATGTACGAGTTTGAAAATGATGATATGATAGATGTTGAAGGTGTTGACCTTCAAGGGTATGTATCTACTACATACCAAAAACTAGTAGACACATTCGGCGATCCTACAATAGGAAGTGATATGTCTGATGCTGAATGGGTTTTACAATTTAAAGTGCCTCATAATGACGAGGGGTACAGTGAAGAAGTTGAATACGTTTCGGCTACTGTACATAAGGTAGACGAATGGGACGAAGATAATATTCCTGATGGAATTTACAAATGGCATGTAAGTGGATTTGATGAAGATGCACTTGAATGTGTCAAGGAAGTACTAGGCGAAGAAGATGAGTAAAAAGAAAGCACATTTTTTATATCTTATTGACCATGGTGATGGCAATGATGAAATGAAATTAATGACAGAAGCCGAAGCGGCTCACTATTCACTTATACATGAAAGAGAAGTTTGGAATGTCCATAGTGCATTAGATATGGATCCAGAAATGCTTGATACTAAAATATTGTAAATACAATATATTGTAAGTAAACTAAACCACAAATTGTAGTAAATACTTATGCAGGCTTTTAGCCTGCACTTTAGTACGGTGCTCCCTGCACCGTTCTCTAGTCCTCTTCGCCAACTGACCCGGTAGTAGCAATACTATCGGGTCTTTTTTTGCTTGTTTTGAAACGGATTTTAATTAAAATACTAAATATTTGTATGGAAAAGACAAGTAGTTTTCTGTTTTACAGTTTACTATCGCAAACCAACTGATATCGCAAAGAAGCGATTAATATGAATTATTGCGAAGTCCCTTCTATTTGTGAGGTGCAAAAGGTTCGAACCGAGATTTGCATTGCAACAGCAACATAGAGGTCTTCTATTCAGAATAAAGGGTTGCACTTTTGGGTGCAACCCACTGAAACATAATCAGTGCGGTAGATAAATACATACATAAGTAAAGCAGGGAAAATATGAAGTGCTATCCACATAACGACTATTATAGATATGATGAATTAGAAATCATTCCAAGACTTCTAATTGCATCTAAGGCATCTACTGAGATTCTTCAATCAATTATGATTGAGGCAGAGACCATTCAATCCAAAATTACGGACGAACATTACTTGACTCATATAATGAAGTCATATGATATGAGTGCGCCTGAAGGTATGGCACTTATGACTCTTTGTGAATCTCTTTTGCGTACACCAGATACAGAAACACAGGATAGTCTTATTAAAGATAAACTATCAAATGCACAATGGTATAAATTATCTAATAATAGTTTTTATTCTAAAGCGGCCAGTATTGCACTAACACAAGCACAAATGCTTTCAGCGTATGAAGGTGTGGTAGCAAGACTAGGATGGCCAGCAGTAAGAAAAATAACAAAAACTATAGTAAAACAAATGGGTACTCTATTTGTTATGGGACGTAATATAGAATCTGCAATAAAAAACAAGAAACAAGGTTATACATATTCATTTGATATGTTAGGAGAGGCCGCAACAAATTGGGAAGATGCTAATTTGTATTATGAAAGATATCTTAGTGCGGCTATTAAGTCAAAAGAATCTATATCAATAAAACTGAGTGCAATACACCCTAGATATGAATTACATAACCATATAGACGTTTTACAGACGTTAGTGCCTAAACTAGCCGCTATAGCTAGAGTATGCGAAGAAAACGATACTACAATGTTTATTGATGCAGAAGAGGCACGTAGACTTGATATAAGCATTATGGTACTTGAAGAAATGCTTAAAACATACAAATTTAAAGATTTTACTATTGGATTTGCTTTACAGGCTTATCAGAAACGTTCTTTTTTCGTTATAGACACACTTGAGACAATAGCAGAGAACAGTAGAGCCAAACTAGCTATACGGCTTGTTAAAGGCGCATATTGGGACACTGAGATAAAGTATGCACAACAAGAAGGACTAGATTATCCAGTATTCACTAGAAAAGAGAATACTGATATATCTTATCTAGCATGTGCTAAAAAGCTAATGCACAGTGAAAGATTAAAAACTGCTTATGCTACACATAATCCATATACAGTTGCCGCAATACAATGTGCAGGTAAATGTAGTAAACAAGACTATGAGTTTCAAAAATTATATGGTATGGGTGACAGTTTATTCAGTCAGATAAAAGATGATGTAAAAGTTAGAGTATATGCACCAGTTGGTGAATATAAAGATTTGTTAGCATATCTGATAAGAAGACTATTAGAAAATGGTGCTAACACTAGTTTTGTTCATACGAATGAAATTGTAGATCCTTTTAAAGAAGTTAAAAAGAAAAAGAAATCACTTAAGTCATGGAAAGATTTATATCCTGGAAGAAAGAATAGTAAAGGATATGATTTAACTGATCCAGCTATGGTTGATTATATGTTAGACTCTGCGGTTCACCCTCACCATGATGAAGAAATAATTTCAGTAGAAAGTACTATAGAACATTTATATAATTATCAAGAACAATGGGCTAGTACAACATTTGAACATAGAAAAAAGATTTTATTGGCATGTGCAGATAGTTTAGAAGAAGAAATGATTCCTGCGGCAAACAGATTAGTAAAATATTCTTTTAAAACATATCCAAATGCAGTTGCAGAAATTAGAGAGTCAGTTGATTTTATTCGTTACTACGTAGAACAAGCTGAATTAATGTATGGAGAAAATATCAAAATAGGTTATACCGGTGAATATAATTCTACAGTTTTTAATCCTAGAGGAACTTGGATGGTAATAGCACCTTGGAATTTTCCTTATGCAATTTTCTTAGGACCAATCGTAGCCGCATTGATTACAGGAAATACCGTATTGGCAAAACCCGCACCACAGACCCTAGAAATTGCAAAAGTTGTATTGGGTGCAATGCATCACGTTGGTGTACCAATAGATGCACTACGTATGTGTGACCCTGATATTGAAGAGGCTTCTAAAGCAATCAAAGATGAACGTATATCAGGTATAACGTTCACAGGCTCTCATAAGAGTGCTAAGACTATACAGAGGCTTATTGCTGAACGTGATGGGCCTATTATACCTTTCATTGCAGAAACAGGTGGTATAAATTCTATGATTGCAGATTCTACATGTTTGCCTGAACAATTAGTACAAGATGTATCGTATGGTGCATTTGATAGTGCAGGACAAAGATGTTCAGCAACTAGATTTTTATTCATTCAAAAAGAAAACAGTGACGAAGTTATTCGTATGTTAACTCATAAAATTAAAGTAATATCACTTGGTAATGCAGATGATTTAAATACAGACGTATCACGTGTTATTGATGGTGTGGCATATGCAAAGATACAAGAAAGAATTGCAGTACTTGAAGAAAACGAAACATTAATTGCAACGAAATCTCGTAATGGAAAAGAGTTACCAAAATTAATTATCCCACCAAGTGCTTATCTTGTAACAGACTACAAAAAGTATTTTGATGAAGAAATATTTGGTCCATTGTTACATGTTTATGTTTATGAAAAAGATGAATTAGATGAAATAGTATCTTTTATAAATGAAAGTAAATTTGGACTAACATTGAGTATACATTCACGTGTCACTAGTTTCTATGATAACATAGCCAAGAAAATGAAGATAGGTAACATTTATATAAACAGAAACCAAATAGGTGCAGTTGTAGAAACTCAACCATTTGGTGGATACGGTCTAAGTGGGACAGGACCTAAAGCAGGTGGCCCAGATTATCTAACTCCTTATGTATGGGAAAAACATATAAGTATCAATACTTCTGCTATCGGCGGAGACACTTTACTATTGACTTCTAATAACGAATAGTATATAATCATACTATATCAATGCTAGAAGAGGATCAATAAATGAAGCAAGTAGACTTAAATAAATATACAGACTTTGTAAAGGAAGTCACATCGGTACAGTCAGGCGATACACATGCATTAGCATCGACACTTAAGGTTTTAGATGAAGAAACAGGCGTCAACATGGCGTTGCTTATGACAGGTGCGATAGGTATTGCATCAGAAGGAGGCGAGTTTGCAGAAATTGTTAAGAAATGTGTGTTTCAAGGTAAACCACTTGATAGTGAAACTATCTTTCATGCTAAACGAGAACTTGGCGATATTATGTGGTATTGGGTTAATAGTTGTCGTGCATTGGGTTTGGATCCTAATGACGTAATGACAGAGAATGTTGAAAAACTAAAAGCACGTTATCCAGGTGGTGAGTTTGATGTTCACTACAGCGAAAACAGAAAAGAAGGAGATTTGTAATGGACTTTTTATTATGGCATGCGATTGCAATGATATCTGTAATAGCAGTAAGTTTTAGTGCAGGTTATTATACTGCATTACACGTTAAACGCAAAAAAGACGAGATTTGATTGAAAGTATTAAGAAATGGATTGAGGATTTTGTGTCAATACACAATGAGCCTATTGGGCACGTGCCATGTCCTTTTGCGAAACAGGCAATGCTCAAAGAGAGAATCAACTATGTATCAGGAGGAAAGCATACTATAACACCTCTGCTTGATTCTCTCGCTGAGAATTGGAATGACAAATATGAAGTTGTGGTTATTTACTGTCCTACAGAAGATTATACGCCAGAAGAACTTTCAAAAACTGTAAAAGATTTTAATGATGTTGCTATGAGTAAAGATATAGTGGCACTTGAAGACCATCCCAATGACCCTGAAATACTTAGCGGTGAAAAGATGAACTATGGTAAAGCTATATTAGTCTTAGTACAGAGGTTATCAAAATTAAACCAAGCAAGTAAAATACTAAAGAAACAAGGGTATTATGATAAATGGCCTGATGAGAATTATGAAGATGTTGTAAAGTGGCGTTTTGATAAGGAATAAATAGATGTAACTAACAAGGAGTTACAACATGACAACTTATGCTCGGATAGACCTATCACAGACTAATTATTCTGTTTTAACAAATTGTAAACTTTTAAAAAATCCAAACATTGATGAACTTAATGAAATCTATAAAAAGTATTGTAGATACAAAGGTTTTAAAAGTGTAATGCCAATGTTCGATAATGATTATTTGCAAAATGATATTATTGGATACTATGATGAAGAAGATAAACTTGTTGCATTTAGTTGTATTATGATACAAGACCATGAAAGTGTTGAAGCATTACAGTTTGCTTGGGATTACGAAACTCCTAAATTGCATTTAGGTATAAAAAGTTTAAGAAATGAATGTGCAATATATAAAAATAAAGGCTATAGATATTTGTATTTAGGTGAAGCACACACTTATAAAAAACAAATCAAAGGCTTTGAGATATTAGGACCTATCTAAATGAGTTATCGAATAAACAAAATTAATTCTTATAATGGTTGGGATCCATTGAAACAAGTTATGCTTGGTAATGTGTTTGAACCTGAATTTTTTGAAGATTTACCAGACACCAAAACAAGAGATTTACTGCAACAACTTCTTTATGAAACACATGAAGATTTAGACGGTATTCAAAAAACTTTAGAAGACATGGGAGTTGATGTTGTTAGAACTCCTGCTAATGCTACTATGTTAGCAGACTTATCAGACGGTCTACCTGCTCAATCTGAATTCACCTCAGTGATGGATTGGGTAGAAGGTACAGGTGGGGCTAATGTAAAATTTCAAGGTAGTGGTATTCCTAAACCTTGTTTATCTCCTAGAGACTTTTTCATAGCTATGGGAGATAAGTTATTATATACAAATGGATTTCATCAATCATCACAGTTAACAGAAGATGGCCAAAAGTTAATTAATCCTGATGTACTAGATATGAGATTAAAAGGCAAAGACGAGAAGTTTGGTAGATTTCTTCCTTCTCAAAATCTTATGGAAGAAAATGAACTTCCAGTAGAATGGCTTTCATGGGATGCTAAAACACGCAAAGAAATGGAAACTGCCTCTGGAATGAATCTAAGAAAATTTAAAGGTCTTACACAAATGTTCTGGGCACCTACTGTTACACGTGTAGGCGATACAATGGTGGTAGACTCATATGATATTTCTAACTTACCAAGAGTTATAAATGATTTGTATCCACAATTTAAAATTCCTCATGTTGCTGTTGGTGGACACAATGATGGAACATTTTGTACTCCTAAACCTGGTCTAGTAGTTTGTGCACCTTGGATTGACAAAGAATCTTTTAAGAAAACATTTCCAGGATGGGATGTAATGAAAATTGAAAACCCAGGAACTATGACCTCAGATTGGGGTAATTGGCATAACGATAAGTCAAAGACACAAGGAAAATGGTGGCATCCACAAAGTACATCTAATCCCGAATTCAGTAATTTTGTAGAAACATGGATGAATAAGTGGGTTGGATATTCAGAAGAAACAGTATTTGAAGTTAATATGTTAAGTGTAAATGAAAGTACAATTTTATCTATGAACTATCAAAAAGAAGTGAATGACAAATTGAAGCAACATGGAATAGAACCCGTCTATTGTCGTTTTAGACATAGAAATTTTTGGGATGGCGGACTACATTGTTTGACAGTTGATACGGTCAGAGAAGGTGGAATGCAGAATTATTTTGAATAAATAATAGTATAGAGAGTAAAAATTATGTATACAGATTATAATAGTCTTTCCGAAGAGGACCTAGATAAGAAGATAACTGATTTACAATCTAAGATGGAAATCGCTTATCGCTTGGGACAGGAACATGTTCTGGAACAGTTACAACACCATTTAGGGGAGTTGAAACTAGAATACTCAGAACGGTTTGATAAAATGAGATTTGATTTAATAAATCAGAAAACACCCAATTCTATGGTCATAGGAGAAGAAGATGAATCAACAGACGGAGACGGAGAATCTACCGGCGAAGAAAATACAAAGGATAGTAAACGTATATCATAGCTTGACATGTGACTGCGATGATGTTACAATTACTAAGTTTGTAGAATACATGGACACAAAATGGCACAGTCAATGGCATCCATTGTTCAATATTAAAACTATGAAATTTGATATCGGACATGACATAATGCATTTTGAAACATTCAGTGCTAAACTAGATTTGATAAAATATATTTTAAAACTAAGTCAGGAATTTCCTAGAATGTTTTTCATGTATGACTTCTACACGATAAATGAAGCAGAACATAAACAGGGAACATACTTTGTTATGGACGGAAAAATAACTGACCAAAATATGATAGCTAATAAAACAGAGGTATAAATTGACAGACGAATATATAAACAGTTACACTACATACGAAGCAAAATTTAGTGTAACAATGCTACAAGCAGACCCTTTCATTCTAAGTGATACATTTGAAATAAAAATAGATTTTGCTTGGAATTCAGCAGATTTGGCCAAGGGGAATGCGGCTTTTCTAAAAATGAAATATTTTATTGAAGATACACTACATCAGTCAATTTTTACACATAAATCTGCAACAATAGATATGATGCATTTGAAGAACAAAATTGTAGTTTTTCCTTTTGTTCCTACAAGTGATATCATTGCAATGACAATACACTCAAAACTAAATGCTATATGTGGAGAGTTTATTGAGATAGTATCAGTTACTATCGGAAGTAATTACACCAATCCTAAGATGTCTTATACATATTCAGACATAACTTATCCAGCATTACCAACATTAAAAGACTGGATTGGCCAAGAAAAGTACTACTATGATTCACCATGGTGGGGCAGAGGAACCGTAGAAACACAAGATTATGAAGTAAATGAAAATACGGACTTGACAAACCCTCCAAAATTTGATAATATATTAGATAATATTGATAAATTAACAATGGGCGAATTAACACTTAAACCCGAAGGCGGAGAAGTTGTAGACATAAATGGCTGGAAACCTAAAATCATCAAAGATTGACGGTCTTAAAGACCAATATGGAAGAATCGTATATAATCGACAAGATTTATACGAAATGCTTTATAATGGCGAAGATATATCTAAAGTCACTGAAATGGAATGGCATGATGATATTGAAAAATATAATAAAGCATTATCATTAAATAATGTTGAAAAAGACTTAATTGCACCCATACAAAAATTATCAAAAGAAATAGCTGAATTTGATGATGATAATCAGAAAGAATGGTTTATACCGGATGAATATAAAAACTTAGATATTTGGAATTATGTCTTAGATAAATGTCCTGATGATTTGCCCGAAATGAATAGAACGTGCAATGAGTTACATTTATATGATAAATACGGTATAATAGACGTACTTAAAGTGTGTGTCTATATTGTTGATACTCTACGTAAACATAATATTATATGGGGTGTTGGCAGAGGCAGTAGTGTTTCAAGCTATGTATTATACTTAATAGGAATACATAAAGTTGATAGCATTAAATACGAGTTGGATATAAATGAGTTTTTAAAATGACAAATGATACTATAGTTAGATTCCCAAACAGTAAGCGTTGTTTAACGACTGATGAGGAACGTCTAGTGAAAAGTACTACAAACATTATACATAATTCGTATCAACATACTAATCCTTTCGTTAACCAAAACGATAAGACGAATTTTGTTGAACTGCAAATTAAAACTTTGTTAAGAAAAGTTTTTGAAATAAACGAAGACATAAACGAGGATATACAATGAAACAATATAAAAGTATGCGTGGCGTAAGTATAGACCTTGCTAAACTAATGGCAAAATCTGAAAAGAATATTTCTGTAGGAAATACTTCTACAAATGCTAGAGGTGACCAACTAGGTCGTGGCGGTAGAGTAGTTAAAAGCGCCGATGCGATAGCACGTGAACATTATAATGTAAACAATCCACGTGCAGTAGTTAAGTCATCCATTAAGGTTGATAATGACGTTGATATGTCAGGCAAGGATCAGGCTGTTGTGCAAGAAGCACCTGCCAAAAAGCAAACAGAAGATGATTGGAAAGAACCAGTATCTACTCCTGTTGAAGAACCAAAAGAAGAAGTCAAAGAAACTGCACCAGTAACAGAAGAAGCAGTAGAAGACGATTGGGTTGAAGATGATGAAGGCAATTTTGTTAAAGCATCTGAAATAAAAAAGACTACGAAGAAAACATCTAAAAAGAAATAGAGGATAACATGGCAAGTTTAAGACCAATCAGGGACCGAGTTCTATTAATGAATTTGGAAAAAGGGGAAAAGACAACAAAAGGCGGAGTCATTGTACTTGATGATTCTAAAATGTCCGCAGGAGAACGAGGTATCAGACCACGTTGGGCACAGATTTATGCAGTAGGACCAGAACAAGAATCAGTAGTTGCAGGGCAATGGGTTTTAATGGAACATGCAAGATGGACAGATTCAATGACTGTCGATATCGATGGTGAAGAAACTGAGATTTGGATGGGTGATCCAGAAGCAATGTTAGGAATAAGTGAGACAAAGCCAGCCGATGTAGCTTAGACATGCAACCTTTACTGGATATTTTTTATCTAACATATAAAAATGATTTTTCACAAAAAAACCTTGACAGACTAAAAGAGAAGGCAGGGTTCCCACAACGTGTGGTCAATGTAGCAGACATTGATGGCATTTATAATGCACACAAAGAATGTGCAAGACAATCAAAAACAGAACACTTTTTTGTAGTAGACGGCGATGCCTGGATTGCTGATGATTTCGATTTCTCTTATGTACCTAGTACAAGTGATGAAGTTTATCCTGAAACATGTTCGGCTCAATGTACACATGTATGGAGAGCGATTAATCCTGCTACAGGAAAAACTTATGGGTATGGTGGTGTAAAGTTATTTGCAAGAGAGGCATTCTTTGATAAAGCATGGGCTCATGTAGAGTTTCCAGGTGTTGATGTAACATCAGAAGTTGCTAGACGAGGTTTTCCATATTTACCAATAGAACAAGTATCCAACGAAACACGTTTTAATACAACAGCCTTTAATGCTTGGAAAGGTGCATTTAGAGAAACCACTAAACTTGCAAGTGGAATTGCTACCCAAGATAGAAGAAAGAAATTACAAGAGTGGAAGACACCATTAGAAGATGTAGGGTTTCGTGCAGAAATCTTATTAGGGTCTATCATGGGAGAAAATTATGGTACTGTTAACGTAGGTAAAGGTGACAAGTTACATAGGATTAATAATTGGAAATGGTTGAACACTTGGTTCAAACAAAGAAAGAATTGGAAAGCACAGCCGATAGTTGAATTTGATACAACATATCCTGATGGTAGATATATGCTAAACGGTATCCAACGATATGCTGAATGGACAAATCATCCAAATGTAGAAGATTTAGATACTATGAGATTAGCTGTTATCGATAGCAACCAAGACCATGTATTCAATGCAGTTGAAAAACTTATATGGGATAAAAAATATAAGTCAGAGCATTTACAAATATTCTTACAATATCTTTATAGTGGAATAAAGAATAGATTTAATCCAGAAAGATGCATTCATTTTATGTATGAGTATTTTAATACAGAACAAGACCCATATTTTGGTATGCTAATGGGAGCATTCAAGGAAGCACCAGAAGTAAACATTGTAGATGCACATTCTAATTATCAAGTAGAAAGCAAAACATGGTTAATTGATAATCTAGTTAAGCTGGATAAACGATTTGACGATGCAGTATTCATTGGTGGTTGGTTAGGTATATCAACATTCTGGACGCACAAAAGAAATATTGTACATCGTATTACAAATATTGATATGGACCCAGAAGCAATAAAGTTTAGTAATAAACTTAATCAATTCAATGATACGTACTCAGGCTTAGTAGGAGACGCATATGACTACGATTATGATAAACATGACCTAGTTATCAATACGAGTGCAGAACACATGACAGAAGAATGGTTTGATAAAGTTAAACCAGGTACCACAGTAGCAATACAAACAAATGATTTTCATGAAATAGATGAACATATAAACACAGTTAATGACTTGACAGAGTTAGAAAAAAAGTATACTATGTCTAAAGTACTATTTTTAGGAACTAAAGATTGTGACAGATACAATAGGTTTATGTTAGTAGGTATAAAATAATGAAATCAATTTATATAATTGCATATCACGGACATCGTGCTAATGCAGAGACTAGACAGAAAAGAAGTGATAATCATAACAAACAAATAGATTGGTGGTTAAATTATGATAAAGAAATTGAAATTAGAATACTCGCTATGGACTTTGATGAAGTTGAGTATTGGGATAATGATAGGGTTCATTATATCGACAGGCTTGATGGTCCTACTCCTCCTGCAAGTGCAAGAAATATATTATTCAATCACTTCTATGACACCAAAGATGAGTGGGCTATTTTTGCAGATAGTGATGCAATTCTTAATCTTCACCCTAATTTCCCTCACACTCATATCAACATTTGCGATATCTTTCGTAAAAGTCCGGGAAAGTTTAAGGACATTACGTTATTCGCACCGCACAACGACCAAAGACCGGGCGATGGGGCATTCTATGACAAGTTTAATGGAGTAGATAAAGAATATAAGGATGTAGACTGGAATACAGATTTTGTATTCGATAGAAAACTTACTCATATGAAAGGTACACTTTTCTTTCTTAGAAACAATAAAGAAAGATTAATGATGGACGAATACTTTAATGTTCATCCATTGGGCACGAAGCCTATACTAGGTGGAGAAGATGATGAATTTATTGTGTCATGTGTAATGGCAAATAAAGGAACATATATGTTACGAAACATTATGTTAAAAGAAATGACTGCTGGTTCAACTTGGAGCGATACAGAAACACGCAAAGACGATGAAAACATGCGTGATGATTATATTGCAAAAAAATATAATTTACCAAGTGACAAGAGTAAATGGACACAGATAATCAAAAAAGAAAGAACAGGTTATCCAAAGCAGTTACGTATTAACCCTAACCAGACAGATGCTTTTGGCAGTCTGTTTGACTAAAGAGATAGCTAGTGAAAATAGTAAAAGATAAAATCAATGATTATTTTAGATGGGTTAAAGGAACAGAATTAGTTGAGTTAGACGATATAGATGTATCCGAAGATCCAGTCAGACCAGAGTTAACCTTAGGCTGGCGAATTACAAATGGACGTAAAATTTACGGACTGCAATATGAAAACAATGTAGAAGCAATTATTTGTATTGCATACACAAGTGATATCCCAACAAGTGTAAGAGAATTAGATATGATGAGTGAACTTGCACATTTAAAAAAGGATAGAAAAGTAGCTATTGCTTATACAGTATGGTCAAGAAAAAGAGGTGCTGGTAAAGAAATAGTTAATAAAGTAATTGAATTTGCAAAGAAACAAGGAATAACTAGAGTTGTTACTTTGTCTCCACTTACACCAATGGCTACACATTTTCATATTAGTAATGGTGCTAAACAAATTAGCATTAATGATGATACTCAAAATTTTGAATACACCTCAAAAACTTGACAAACTAGCGAATCGTGTTATAGTATAAACATACTCAGAGAAAAGGACTTAGTATGTCAGATTTGGAAACAATTAAAGTTCCTCATACATTCTGTATTTTTGCAAATGATACTCGTAAAATGTATCATATTTGGCAAACTTCACAAGAAAATTATAAGCAGAACGTAACAGTTACAAATGCTTTTTCAAAAGCCGCATATGCTCTTTCAGGAAAAGATTCTGCACAAGCAGGTTCTACTACAACTTTCTTACGAATTCTTAGCAGTACTAACAAAAACGAATGGGCTGTTTCTTATGAAGAATTAGGTGATGTTGATAAAGAAGATTTGCAATCTGAATATCAGTTATTTTCTGAAATCTATGAATCAGAAGGATATACTTGTATCACACGTGACCCAAAAGTACGTATGCAGACAGGACGTTATGCAGGTAAAAAGTGGACTGTACGTAAACTAGAAAACATGCGTTATGTACAAGTAAAAGAATGTGTCACAAAAATGCTTGAAGATTGTTTAATAGATGAAATTGACTACAATTCTGTATCAAATCAGATTTCAACACATGCTCTAAAGTTAGGTTCAGAAATTGAGAATATTAGCCAACTTTGGAACTATGTTTTTCACAATTACTCCGAATTCGGAGACAACGTAGCACAATAATCTACGTACTTAACACTGCACATATCCTAGTAAATATCAATGAGAGAAAAATATGTACTATTCTATAAAAGGCGGGTTGAAAAAAGAGAAAGAATTGGTAATAAAGGCCTTATGGTTTGCCAAAGATTTTCTTCTACCTAGACATAAACACATAGAAATAGATATAGAACTAAGAAAGAACATCAAATGTGATGCAGACGTAGTAAGCGGTGATGAATACCGTGAATATATCATGCGAGTAAGACGTGGTCTTAATGAAGACGATATATTAACTAGTGTTTTCCACGAATTTGTTCATATTAAGCAAGATGTACGAAAAGAACACCCATTATTTGAGTGTTCAGATACTCCATACTTAGAACGCCCGTGGGAAGTAGAAGCATTTGACCTGCAAGAAATCATGCTCACTGCTTATCGTAAAGAAGAAAAGCAGGTTGCGGCTAAAAAATTCAAAAAAATATCAGCGAAAAACTTGACAAAATAGCATTCCATGTTATTATATATACATAATCAGGAGAAAATGTATGCAAAATATCACAAGTTTAGCAAGTTTATATAAAAGAGATACAAAAGGCAAATTAAGAATTTGGACTGTAGAATACGGTTTTGATTCTGATGATGTTGCTGGTACAAGAACTATTGCCGGATTAATTGATGGACAAAAAGTTACAAGTGAATGGAATATATCCATTGCTAAGAATGTTGGTAAAGTGAATGGTACAACTTCCAAAACACAATCTATTTCAGAAGCACAATCTAGTTGGGACCAAAAAGTAGATAAAGAATATTTTGAGAACATAGATGATGTTGATAGTTATGAACTATTCAAACCTATGTTAGCTAATGACTTTACAAAGAAGCCAGTCACTAGCGGTTACACACAACCGAAACTAGATGGTATTAGATGTTTAGTTGATAAGCATGGTATGAATTCAAGAAGTGGAAAACCAATTAATAGTTGTCCACATATTATGAAAACTTTACAAACTGTGATTGATAATAATCCTAGTGTTGTTTTAGATGGCGAACTTTATAATCATAATCTTAAAGCAGACTTTCAAAAGATTGTTTCTCTAGTTAGAAAAGTAAAGTGTAGACCAGAAGAAATTGCCGAGAGTGCAGAATTAGTTGAGTATCATGTTTATGATATGTTTGATAAAAATAATCCAGATATGACATTTACTGAAAGAAGTAAATGGTTAGAAGATAATGTTGGAAAGTTTGCTAATCCATTAATGGTTGTTTTAGTTGAAACTGCGAAAACAGATACTACTGCCGAAATTGATAAAATGTATGGCGAATACACAGAGGCAGGGTATGAAGGTCAAATGGTAAGACAAGATACTCCTTATGAATGTAAGAGAAGTAAAAATCTTTTAAAGAGAAAAGAATTCATTACAGAAGAATTTAAAGTAGTAAGTGTCGAAGAAGGAAATGGTAACTGGTCAGGTTATGCAAAAAGATTTAATCTTCAACTTTCTAATGGTACAAAATTTAGTTCAGGTGTTAGAGGCTCACAAGATAAATTAAAAGAACTTCTAAATGCTGAAACTCCTACTTGGGCAACTTGTAGATATTTTGAATTATCGAATGATGGAGTTCCAAGATTTCCAGTTGTTATCGATTATGGATACGGCGAAAGGGATGACTAATATAGATTTAACATCTACTGGTCTTAAATCATATAGCGACACAAAGTACTTTGACGATAATGAAAAGGTAGTAGTGGAGCATATGAGAAATGATGATTCACTGTCTGACTCATTTAGTATAAACCAACTTGGATATTCATTAGACAGATTTTTAAACTTTGGTTATACTAAAAACTCTTACGGTTTTAGAGATTACAAAAGCAGAGAATATGTATTAGAAAATTCTGAAAATGAAATATGGTGTTTTGGGTGTAGTTGGACTGAAGGCTATGGTGTACCTGCTGAGTATTCTTGGCCTTCTCGTATTGAAGAAAAGACAGGCGCTATTGTAAAGAACTTTGGTGTATCTAATTCTGGTCCCTTTACTGCACACAGAATAATGAAATCATGGTTAGAGAATGTAAAACATAAACCTAATAAAATATATATGTTAGGTTGGTGGCCTGGGCGATTTGAATACAAATTCAAAGACACATACATTATGATTAATGTTAGGCTTCTATCTAGCGACATGCTTTCTAAAACTCATGGAGTAACTAAAAAAGATTTAAGACAAATACAAGATATATTTCTATCACTTAATAATTATAATGAAATTAATAATAGTATAAAAGAATTATGCAATTATCACAATATAGAAGTGAAACACGTATCCAATATCATAGATAAAAACTTCTCAAATGATTGGGATAGTAAAATGTTAATGGATTTAAAGATAAAGCAATCTAACTTTAAAGACTATTCGCATCTGAAAGATTGGGGCAGGGATGTGGACAACATTAATGATAACAATCCTAAGTGTCACCCTGGAATAAAATATCACAATATTATCGCAGAAACGTTCTTAAAAACTTGACAAATTAGCGAATCGTGTTATATTAATTATATAATCAAGAGAGAGAGAGTTAAATGATAGAGCAATATGAAAACGAAATTAAAAAGTTGGAAAAATATCTAACTACTTTTTATGGTAACACTTCATCAGTAAAAATGAAGAAGTATGCGATTGAAAAAAAGATACAAACATACAAAGATATTGTTAACGAAATGAAGTTAATACTTGCTATATAAAACTTGACAATATCACGAATCGTGCTATATTAATTAAGTAATCAAGAGAAAGAGAATCACTATGACAAATCAAGATATCTATTCAAACCTTAACGAAATTCGCATGGTATTCGATTGTGAATCAAACAAAGCAATGAGTATACCTGACGGTGAATATGAATTGCGTACTGATATGGCTGATTATCGTTTGAACACTGACGATTTCTTTATGATGCAATGGGCATCAGGCCACAAGGTTAAAGTGGTTAATGGAGAATGGGATATTCCTTCTGTTCTTAAGGCTTCACAACATCTTATGGATGCTTGTGGGTATTGGGGTGTCTACGTTGAACAACTAGATTACAATGCAGAAAATGATTTTATTGAGTTGACAGTAGGCTCATAATCATGTATACTGTATTTCACAGTAATCATAAATCTGAAAATCTTAAAGCAGAGATTGATATGGACATGTGTCCAAATATAATCGAAGCAGGTGGTTCATCTGGATACTGTTTTGGAGATTTAGAAACGATTGGTTATGCAGTTAGAGAAAAAGAAAGTGCCGGTGGTATGTGCATGAATGTACGTTGGAAGTATACCGGACCAAATTGTATTAATACGCATCACTATGGTATAATGAATACAGGTGACGCAACTGAGTGGATTGAAAAGGATTACTCATGATAGACCTATTGAATGACATTGAAAGTTTAGAGAATGCACTTATTCTTATCACAGAAGGTGCAAGTGATGAAAAACGTAGTGGCTATGCAATCATTGAACGAATGATTGAAGATAAGAAAATGGTCGTTGAACAGTTTGAGCGTGACATGGCACCTAACTATAATGCTTAAATCTCGTTTAAAATTTAGTGACCTAACATTTAAATCAGATAGTTCTGGTCTCATAATGCGTACTCGTATTAACTTTGGTTCTAAATATGCATTAAGTGTCATTAAAGAATCTCATAAACCACTTTATGAAATTGGTGCAATGGTGAACAATGAATTAACTGAACTACCAGGTATTACAGAACAAGATAATACAGTTCGACAAGGATTGACACCTGACGATATAGACTTCATCATTATGAAGATGCATACGATTTCAACTGAACAACCAATGGAGGAAGATGTTTAAGTCTAGCCTCCTTGGTGGAATAGGTAGACACAAGAGACTTAAAATCTCTCGCCTTTAAAAGCGTCCCGGTTCGAGTCCGGGAGGAGGCACCAATCATCACGCACCCTTCGTCTATCGGTTAGGACGCCAGGTTTTCAACCTGGAAAGACGAGTTCGATTCTCGTAGGGTGTACCATTTAAAATCTCCACTTAGCTCAGTTGGATTAGAGCAAGTGCCTTCTAAGCACTAGGTCAGAGGTTCGAGTCCTCTAGTGGAGGCCAACATTATATATCAAGAAAGAAAAAAAATGGGAAAACATTTAAAAACACGAATGGATTATGATATGATTAATGAGTTTGCAAAAGAGATTGTAAAACTTGATAGTATTGAAAATCCTGTACTTACAAAGTATCTTGCTATGCAAAACTTTGAAGGTGCTGAATTGCGTAAGGAATTAAAAAATGAGTGAAAATTATTGTACAACTAAAGGACTTGGTTGGGCAGTTTTAATTATTATTATCGGTATGGTAGGTATGCCCATTCTTGGATCAGCGATTGCTTACCCAGATAATTGCAAACAATCTATTCTTATTCCTTGTTTAGGATTATCAAAATGACACCAAGAGAAGAAGCTGAAATTGAAGCACAGAAAACTTATGTTGGATTCTTAAAAGCAAGTAAGTATACATTTTATGGTGCTCTTGTTTTTTTACTTGCAGTAGCATCATGTAACTTTGGTGTTGAAGATGGTCCTAAGAAAACAGGATCAGGATATAACGGTGAACAATATAATCCAAGTAATATTCAGTTAGAGAAGTGATACTAAAATCGGGGTGTAGCTTAGTCTGGCTAAAGCGCCTGGTTTGGGACCAGGAGAGCATAGGTTCGAATCCTATCACCCCGACCAATAATTAGTTTGCTAGTGGATTGTCTAACGCTCTTTGTAAACGTTTATTCAATCTGCCTTCAAGTTCTTTAAGTTTTAAATCAGTACTAGTCCTTAAGCTATCTGCTTTTTGTTCATAGTCTGTAAGTAACTGGTCACGTTTATTTTCAAAACGTTGGTCAGCTAAATCAATCTGTTCACGTACATTGTCCTCTACTTTGTTAACATCATCTTCCACTGAATCTACAATACGTTCTAATCTAACGATATCATCACGTAATCCGTTTTTAATATCTTTTGTATATTCTAACGTTTCATCTAGTTTTGTGTTAACTACTGCTAGTTCGGATCTGATTCCGCTTAGGTCTGGTGCTTGATAACTTTCAATCTTAGCTTTCATATTTCTATAATCATTATAAAATTCGAAGCCTCCCCATGCGGCGCCACCAAGTGTACTCAGAATTGTTATAATCAAAAATAACTTTCCACCAGTGAATTTAACTCCACCAACTTCTACTGTTGTTTTTTCACTCATAAGTTGCTCCTATTTTAATTCAAACTGTATGCCAAAAACGACACCAGTTCTTTCTTCATCTTCAATCGTTGGCATAACGAAAAAGTTTTTATATCTTAATCTAGCCATTGGTACAACATCATAGTCATATCCAGTGGCAACGCCAATATCTAATGACAGGTCTTTATTAAGACTATATTTATACGCCCCAATAAGACTCCATCGGTCTAAACTATTATAGTAAGTTCCTACAATAGTCTTTTCGGTTTCACACATTGCATATGGGTGAAGATTGTTATATTTCCCTTCTAATCCCACATGTGCTGAAAGTGCCAAACCCAATACTAAACAATTTAACATTATTCCATCCCCTCATATTGCATATCAACCATTTTCTCATGTAATATTTCACTTGCTAAACCATTACGTAATCCTCTCTGATTTTCAGGAATCTTTTTATCTTTATAAATTTCTTCATATTGATAAAACTCTACACCTGGTATATAATATTCACCATATGCTTTGAAGCCTGGTACGTAATTTATAAGTGCAGATATTTGAGCCTGTAAAGCCTGTTGCTGTTCTAGTGATACGGCTCTGCCCATAACATCTGCTAATTCTTTCAATTTGTTTTTGATGATTTCTTTCATCTTTTTTAATTTTGCTTTTCGTTTTTCTTCTTTAGTCATTTTCTTTTTTGAAGGTTTATTTGAAGTAACCTCTTTATCATCAGAAGATTTTTCACTTGATTTTTCTTCTTTCTTTTCTTTTTTATCTGACTTTTCTTCTTTTTCTTCTTTTTCTTCTACTTCTTCTGACTCTTCTTCACTTTCTTCATTCTCAGATTCATCAGTATCTTCCTCGGATTCATTTTCTTCGTCACTACTTTCATCCTCAGTTGATTCTTCTTCTGTACTTTCTTCTTCTGTACTTTCTTCGTCACTACTTTCTTCTGTTTCTGTAGACTCCTCATTAGCGTCCTCATTTTCTGTACTTTCCTCTGCTATATCCTCTATTGATTCTGACTCACTTTCTTCTGTCTCTACTTCTAATTCTAATTCCATTGTATCATCTGATGTGTCTTGTGTTGGAATTTCTATATCGATTTCCATTTCTGCTTCAATTTCCATCTCTAGTTCCATCTCAATTTCTAATTCAAGTTCTTCTACAACATCTGGGACGGGAACCTCAATCACTTCTGGTTCAACTGGTGTAACTGGTAAAATCTCAACTTCTGGCATAGAAGGTACTTCAATTTCTACACCAGGTATTATTCCAGGAATAGTAACTTCTGGTGCCTCAATAATGTTGTCAACAACTGAATCACCAGTACCTGTACCATCATCAATAAGGTCGTCTATATCTGTTTCTACTACAGGTGCAACATAGCCTGGACACATATCATCATATTGTGGGTTTTGTTGACATTGTTGATTAAAGTATGCATCCTGATATCCTGTACATTGAAAGTTGTAAAGTGGATCTAAATCACATTGCTGATTAAAATATGCATCTGCATATCCTGTACAACTTTCATCATACAATGGATTCTGTTCACATTGATATGTTAAGAAAGCCTCTGCATATCCAGTACATGAACTATCATATAATGGATTAGATTCACATTGAAGTATTAAATATGCCGCATCATAACCTGTACATTCTGAATCATATAAAGGATTGGCAGTACAAGCCTGATTGAATATGTATGTTGCATATGCATCTGCATAACCTGTACACATTTGATTGAATAGTGTATTGGAATTGCATTGTGTAGTCATGTATGAAGTTTTAAAAAATCTATAAGTTTTACCATTGTCTGGTTGAACAGTATTTCCACTTGCATTTTTTGTATACAAGAACATATGAGTTCCAGTTCCACTACCTTGAACAGAAATATTACTGATAGTACCATAATCGTCAGTACAACTTGTACCTGTACATTCCCATTTCCAACCACCTGCGTTTATTTCTGCTTGGTTATAATATAATATCCAATAAAGTGTTGGGTCATTTGCTTTAGTTACTTCAACAAAGTCACTGCCGGCTCCTGCAACGTTTGTACCATTGTTAGTTAATTCTGTAATTGCATTACTGTAACCTGTGCATGAACTATCATAGTGTGCATCTAAAGAACATTGTTGTGCTAAGTAGGCCGCGGCATAACCCGTACACCCACTATCATAAAGAGGGTTAGCAGTACATTGTTGAGTATAGATTGCATCTGCGTAACCAGGACAAGACGCATCGTGTGTTGCATCTAAACTACATTGCTGATTAAGATAAGCAGTAGCATAGCCTGGACAACCGGTATCATATAAAGCATTAGCGGCACAATTTTGGTCATACTGTTGGGCCGCATATGCAGTAGCATATCCTGGACAACTTGGATCATATAGTGCAGTATCATTACATGGATTTGCTCTATAAGTAAACCAAGTTTTTAAATCTTTTACGATAGGTCCGTAATACCCGTCCCAATTACCTTTATCGTAACCACTAATTCTAAAACGAACATCACCTACTGAATTTGGTGTACGTATTGTTCCTATTTTATCTATATGATTGTAAATTTCTATATTGTCTTCGTGTATCTGCCAGACAGTTGCGCCTTCACTAACTTCATTATTACTGTAACTATTACTTGATGTCCAATCATACCATGTATCCATAGTCCAAGTTTTAGTTTCAACTACGTTACCACTAGAATCTGTGACTTCTACAACTACAACTAGTTCATCCCAATATGTATCATCGGTAATCTCACCTGTTGTAGTGTTTACTCTATCTTCAATATCAATACTACAGAATTTCCCAGGTTCATTAAAGCAATGTATATACTTCCACTGATAATGAACTTTGTCTATGCTAACGCCAGTGCCTTGTAGTGCTTGATTAATTGCGTAAGAAATAGCAAATGTATTTTGACACTCTCCCCACCTTATAGAACTTCCGTTTGAATATACATATGCCGCAGAGGTACCTGCAGGGCAATTACCAAATGGTTGGTTTATTGTACCATCACCTAAATCTAAGGTGTTTGGACTAGTAGTTGTTGGATTATCTGGTGCAGTAGTATCGGTTGCGTATACTGTGCTACAAAGCGAAAGCCAGAATAGCAAGAATACCGCCGATAGTAAGCCCTTCACGCATCCCTTCTTTAGCAAGTTTCTTCTCATTATCTACATCAACCTTTATAGGCATTTCTTGAGGATTTTTCTTCCACAATTCGTATGCTTCTTCACCAATTTTACCGTTATATGGACAGGGTGTTCCTGCCATAGACATTGCATCAAATACTCTTCGGTCTTGACACATAACAGACACCGCCGCTACCTTCATGCCCATATCATACAATGTTTTGGATAATTTTAATCTTTCACAATTGGCATCCCTATATGTTTGTCCTGTAGATACTCCTAAAATCTGCGTTTGCACTGCACCACTAACACCAACAGTACATAAATCAGAATTACTTCCATTAATGGAAGGTGATATTGCACTAGGTGGCGGGCTTTTTACAGTTGTTTTAGTATCCGAATCAGATTTGACTGTACTATTACTAGTAGAATCAGTAACGATAGGATCTGCCGCAATCGCAGGTGTAAATAACATAAATCCCAACAACAATGCAATGACAAAGGTCATGGTGGTATTGTGGGAAAGATATTTCCTTTTTAGGGTCATAAGTGTCTCCTCGAATTTTCTCTTCAACCATATACAATTAATTTTAATTAATTATACTCAATGTTAATATTTATCTAATTGGTTCAAAAATTTGACATGGGGTATTGACTTTTTGATAAAAATCGCTTATATTAGTAAAAGATAATTTGACACACGAATCAGTTCAAAAAATTGACACCGTCAAATAGTTGTTGCGAGGAGGTGCCGTGAAGTTGGAGTTTCACACTGGTCTCCAAAACTAGTATTAGTAGGTTCGAATCCTATCACCTCTGCCAACAAATACCTATTATTGTATAAATACGACTATAATGGGAGACACAAATGACAGACCTTAATTCACTAAGCATGAACCTATCTGATATGTTACTACCATGGATTGGTGTTCTGATATCTTTAGTCGTTGCTATTTGGTTTAAAGATTTTGCTACAGGATTAGCAAAAGGCTTAAAATTTAAAATGGATCCTGCATTCAATGAAGGCGATGAAGTATTACTTGATGGTGAACTAGCAATGATTGTAAAGATTGGTGTTAGACAAACAGTATTTGGTGTATATTCTGAGAGAGGATATACTTGGAGATACGTTCCAAATGAAAGAATTCCAGTATTAAAACTAGAGAAAGTTATCAAAAAAGACTTGCACGTTGACACGGATGAGGAAAAAGCAAAAAAGATGAAGACACTTATCGACCAAGTACAAGATGATAAGATAGCCGCTAATTCACAAGCAATAAAAAACTTGAAAAAATAACACTTGACACCGCATGTGTTTAATGTTATTATTATCTATATAAACTCACTAGGAGGTACTTATGGACTTAGGTATAAACCCAGGATACATTGCCGTTTTTTTCGGTTTAGTGTTATTCTACATGGGATATTTAAAAGGTAAGGATGTAGGCAGAGAGCAAGGCGCTGGTGGTATGGTTGACATGCTACATACAAACGGCTATCTAAAAGTAAAAGGTCATACTATGGATGAGCATGGTAAACCACAAATAGAATTTGCAAAAATAGACGAATAGGAATATAAAATGTCTTTTGAAATTGTATACACACCAAGGGTTCAAAGTGAGGTAATAGTTGCTAAATTTGAAACATTAGAAGAAGCAACTGACCACTTAGAAACAATTAAACAAACAAGACCCAAAGCATATCGACATCATAGAATTGAAGAAGTTAAAGAACAAGAATGGTTAGGGCAAGATAGTGGAATAGAAGATTACGTATGAGTGACAATAAAGAATCTGAGAATTTAGATGCTCTTTTTGAGCGAATGGATAAGTTCTCAAAACAATTCGATTATATCAAACCTTTTGATAGTGATATCAAAATATATTATTTCAAACATAGAGAACGTTTAAAAATGACTGTAAAAGTTTCTGATAACTTTGCTATGACATATTATTGGGATAAAGCAGAGTTTGAAGATATGATTGAACATTGGCAAAACGAGTGGGTTGGTAAAGCAAAAGGTATAGAAATGTTTGTTGGTCCAAAGAATAGAGACGGACAACGATTTGTACGTATGTCAGCCGCACATGCGGCCTGTTTTGAACATCGTCTTCCATATCGTGCAATGATGCATATGAAAAAAGAATACTACAATCAACGTGACAATCCCATGCCATGGGATAAAGAAGAATAGGTCTTGACAATGACATTAAAAAATGTTAAATTAAAAGATATTACACGGAGAATAACTTGAAAGAATTATGGGTAGAAAAATACAGACCAAGTAATATAGGTCAGTATGTTTTCAGGGACGATAAACAAAAACATCAGGTACAAAGTTGGGTAGAAAGTGGTGCTATACCACATCTATTATTTTCAGGCTCAGCAGGAACAGGTAAAACTACATTAGCAAAAGTTCTTTTAAAAGAATTGCAAGTTGATGAAGGCGATGTAATGATTATCAATGCATCAAGTGAAAATAATGTAGATACAATGCGTACAAAGATTAATGGATTCTCTAGTTCACTTCCTTTTTCAGGTGATTTCAAATATGTCTTATTAGATGAGGCAGATTATCTATCTCAAAACGCACAAGCAATTCTACGTAATATGATGGAGACATATTCTTCAACATGTAGATTTATTCTGACATGTAATTATCCAAATAAAGTTATTCCAGCAATACATTCACGTTGTCAAGGGTATCATATTGAAAAACTAGATACAAATGAATTTACAGCCCGTATTGCAGAAATTCTTATTACAGAAAATATTCAACCAGACTTAGAAATACTTGATGTATATGTTAGGTCAGCATATCCTGACTTACGTAAATGTATCAATATGGTTCAACAGAATATTGTTGATGGTGCTTTACAACAACCTGGTCAAGGTGAAAGTGGTGAAAGTGATTGGATACTTGAATATGTGGCATTGTTTCAATTAGGTAAAGTAGCAGAAGCACGTAAACTAATCGTAGATAAAGCACGTGCAGAAGAATATGAAGGAGTGTATCGTAAACTATATGAGAATTTAGATTGGTTTGGTGATGATGAAATGAAAAAAGGCAAAGCATTAATGTGTATACGTGATGGCTTAGTAAATCACTCACTAGTTGCTGACCCTGAAATTAATCTAAGTGCAACATTATTAGAGTTACAATACATAGCAAAGTAATGTACACACCAAAAGTAATTATTCCGGAAGGAATGCAGTCACAATATAAATTAATATTATACAGAGAAGTTATTAAATTATGCGAAGACAATGAACCAGTTAATCCATTCAAATCTGTTTATGACACAGTTGAAGGATTAAGGATAGCATTGAATACTACTAACGATTTGCCTGGTGCTATAAAACATTGGGATACAGAAGTATCAGAAGGCAGATATAATTATATTATTCTAGGAGACCCCAATCCTTCTAGTTATAAAGAAAGTGTTTTAGAAAGAGTTATGAACGAATGTGTAAATTCAAGTAGCTATTCAATTTCAGATGAATGGTTCCTGGCAAAGATAAATATTACTGATAAAAATAAGTTAGTAGTTAACAAATCAAAGATTACGATAGAATAATATGGCAAAAAAAGCATACATAGTAATAGCCCACTCGTTTAAACCCGCTGAAGGTGAAAATACTTCTATGAAGGACTTCGGTAAAAAAGGCAAATGGATGATGATGGAAGATTGTTATTTCGTCACTAGACTGCGTAAACGTTATTGGGATCATTCAACAACAATTATCAATCTTACAGACGCTAAGATTGAAAAGAATTCCGCTGAAACAAGGGACTATAATAAGATAGTTCAACATGTTATGATTAAATATCCTCAACATTTTAATGCATTCGTTAAAGAGTGCAAAGAGGGTGGATTAATTAATAAGGGAGTTGCAGAGGAACAACCTACAGAGTAGTAAATGGCTAGTATACATATATTTGACTATGAAGACGGTATTCAAGACTTCATCGGTAGTATGTTGCCGTACGAATACAAAACATTCGATTGGGATAAAGATGGTTTCTTTCAATTCGATAAACTAAACCCATTTGGTGATTATAATATAGTTTGCTTAACTAAGCCTTATGACTGTTTACATAACGGGACTAACAAAGGTAAGTATAATGAAGAATCTGCTAAGGAAATGAAGATATGGAGCAGGAGAAACTGGAGATATAACACACAAGATATCAATGAAGAAATATATAAGTTTCTAACTAAAATGAACGGTAATTATATTTGTATTCACCCTGATATGATTGAAGAAAAAGTCACAGACCTTTGTGCATACTTAATGACTAACCAAGTAAATTTTAAAAAAAGAGAATACAATAAATTTTATAAAGAACATATTAACATAAGATGAGTAAATTAATAAGAGATAAATTCGATAAAGAACATATGATGCCTACTACAAAAATTATGGGCACAATATCTGATGATATCTCTATGAAAGTTAATCAAATGGTTGTATCAGGCGATACAAGTCAAGCAAAAATAATTGTAGACCATATCAACAAAATATTAAAAACTAACATATCTGATATTAATGCAGATACTTTTCCAGAACCTTTTCAAACTGAATCTAAGATGAACGTAGATTATTCAACCCCAACAGGTTTGTTTTTTCTAGTTACATCTGGAATAGCAGAAATAAGAGTAGAGGGAAAAAGTTTTCAACTGAATCCTAAAAAGATATTCTTTGTTAACGAAAGATTATCGTATGTTATCTTATCACCAGATAGTAGTAGACTAAATATGTTGTCTGCCAAGTTTATGTGGGATAAGAATCTTCATGCATAGTACTAAAGTAGACTTACACGGACTTATTGTTCACGAAGGTTGGAAACGTTTTCGTCAATCAACACAAGAGGCGCACTTATATGGACATAGACAAATTGTTGTTATCGTTGGACATGGAGAAATGTCAAAAGAATTTGAAAGATGGTGTGAAGCGGATCCTTACGTGAAGGAAGCAAGACGTTTAGATAGAAACACAGGTGCATTTAGAGTAATATTAAAGAAGAAGAAATAATGTCTATATCATCTAAAACTTATTGTAAATATTTCTTTAACCATGTTGCATTATGGAATGGCAGATTAGGTAATCCGTGTTGTAGATATAATAATAAATCAGGATCACACGGAAACGACCTCCCTACTGTTTATCCAATGGAACCTGTAAAGTCTTTTAAAGAAACTTTTAATTCAGATAAATGGAAAGAGTTAAGAAGAAAGTCAATCTCAGGAGAAAAAGAGAATGGCTGTTGGAAATGCTATGAGGAAGAAGAAAACGGAATAACATCATTAAGACAACAAGCAAATGAAATAATGCTTGAACAAAAAGCTGATGCAGGTTTAACACATGATAGCCAAGGTGATTGGGCAGAAGTAATAGATTACATACAAACACCTAAATTAACTTATATTGAAATGAATTTAGGAAATTATTGTAATCTTGCATGTAATATATGTTCTTCTGCATTGAGTACAAAGTGGGAAGAAGATGATAGATGGTTAAATGATGAAAAGGGGTTTGGTAGAGGAGTGTTTGGTACAGATACAAAACTACAAATCGAATATAACAAAGAAGATTATGAACATGTTAATAGAATAAAGTTCGTTGGTGGTGAGCCAATGTTGCATCCAAAGTTTGGAAGTATTGTAGACTTTATTATTGAAACAGGTTACGCAAAGAATATTGCTTTGCATATTTTTACAAATGCAAGTTGGATACCAAAGGATAAAATTATCAATAGGTTGAAACAATTTAAAGAAGTAAAAATATCGTTGAGCATTGACGGAACCGAGGAAGTAAATGACTATACGAGACATTTAAGTTCTTGGGAAACTGTAAACGCAACAGCCAGAAGTTGGCTAGAACTATCAATGAAATATGAAGGTTTTCAAGTAAAATGGGAACCCACTTTGAGTGTGTATAACGCCAATCACATTCCTAAAATGTTTCAATGGTGGGTAGACTTATGCCTAGAAATAAGAGGTGAAAATATACAAAAAGCCTTATTAATTAATGGTGGTGATACTATCAACATTTATCTTAATAATGTAATATATCCTGCTTATCTACAACCAAAACTTTTCCCTCATGAAAAGAACGGTGAAGGAGATAAAGATTTGTTTAGAAGAATCGAAAAATGGTTAAATGACCTCACAGATAAACATTATGAAAAGGGCAATCATTGGAATATGGCTACGATACGTATGTTGAAAGAAACTGTTCGTAAAGGAAAGTCATTAATAGCACAAGAACCAAGTAGAACAGAAATATTAGATTTTTACAAGTATTCTATTTTATTGGACAAACGTAGAGGTAAAGATATTAAGACTGCTTTACCTGATGTTTGGAGATTAGTTACTAAAGAAAAAGTGTGATTTTACTTGACAAATCACACAGACAGTGCTATACTGTTTAAGTAATCAGAAAGAAAATCAAACATGAATAAAATTATTGTGACAGACTGTGACGGAGTCCTCCTTGATTGGGAAAACTCTTTCTATGAATGGATGAAATCAAAAGGATATGATGCACAGAATATAGGTGTCTACGACATGGCAGATGTGTTTGCTATGGAAAAAGTTGAAGTCAAAAAACTTATTAAAGAATTTAATAACAGTTCATGGATGGCTACTCTACCTGTTTTACGTGATGCACGAAGTGGTGTTGCTAAATTAGTAGAAGCAGGATATGAATTTCATTGTGTTACTTCATTGAGTTTAGATGAAAACACAAAGATGCTAAGACAACAAAATTTAGATAATGTATTTGGAAAAGATGTATTTACTAAACTTGTTTGTTTAGATACTGGTGCAGATAAAGATGAAGGACTTGAGCCTTACACTGATACTAATTACTTCTGGATAGAAGATAAAACTGAAAACGCACTTTGCGGACTAAAATATGGTTTACAACCAATTCTTATCAGTCATGAACATAATTCAGATATGCAAAAAGATGGAATGATCCCAGTTGTTGATACTTGGGATGATATCGTAAATATTATTATACCAAATCATAGGTAATAATGAGGGAGCGAACTCCCTCATTACTTTTAATCGTCTTCTCCGTAAATTTTTAGAACTTCTGTAACAGCAGGATGCCTCTCCACATCCATTAAATCAAATCGACTTACTGAAATATGATTTAACTTTGCTTTTTGATAATTGTTAACAAGTTCTACAAAATCTGAAAGACCGTTTTCTGAAAATCCTCTGTCATGTTGCTTTAGGTCTCCGGTTACTATCATCTTTGTATTATTGCCAATACGGGTTAGTAACATCTTCATTTGAGATTTAGTTGCATTTTGCATTTCGTCTGCAATGATCCACGAGTTCTCAAATGTACGACCACGCATATATGCCAGTGGGGCTATCTCAATCAAATTTTCTGTGAGCATCATTTCGATTTGTTGCATCGAAAAGTGCTTTTCAAATATATCAAATATAGGTCTAGTCCATGGTGACATCTTTTCGTTTAAATCACCGGGTAAGAACCCATGTTGCTCGTCAACTGATACTGCAGGACGAGTTATAACTATTTTTTTCACCTCTCTTTCCATGAATGCTTTTATTCCCATCTGCGTACACAGGAGCGTTTTACCTGTACCAGCAGGACCAATCGCAAATACAATATTATTGTCTGGATTAGCTAACTGATATAGATAGTCTTCTTGTGATACGTTTCTGGGTAAAATAGTTGGAATTGTCTTCTTATGTAGTGGGATTACTCCGTAATCATTACTACGGTTGTGCGTCTTATTATTATGTTTTTCAACACGTTTTTTTCGTGCCATGTGCTTTCCTCCTTAAAGAGGGATTTTCAGAATGAGCATTACACTCAATAGTACTTATCATTTTTAGGTTGCAATTAAGTAAGAATACTGTTAAACTAAGAAGAAATAATTTTGTTATACAAAAAAGATAAATAGATATGTATGAAGATTATGGAGAAAAGCATGTCAGATGTAAACTCAAATGATATTATCGATAATATAAGAAATGTCGATAAAAATGGCACATTGTTAGACGTTCTACTTGAATTTGAAAAAGTATTGGACGATGTTGGCATGTACGCTTATAAAAACTGGTCAAAAGGCGAAGTTGCTATGGGACCTAAGCTATCACGTTATTGGTTGAACGTTAAAATAATGTATCAATATAATGATATGCCTGATCCAAGAGCAGGTCTAAGACTAACTAAACTAGGCTGTGAAGTCAAGTATGAGCAAGGTGTACTAAAGACACCAGTTATTCCAAAAACACCAGAAGATTTAAACGATGAAGGTGAACCAAAACTAAAATCTGACACAGTTTGGTTAATCGACATCTTAATGCCACGTAAATTTGTAGATGAGTTTACAGATGAAGAAATGGCAGTTGGAGACATCAAGGTAGACCAAGAAGCTGTAGGTAATGCAGAAGCACAAGGTCTTGATGATGAAACCAATCAGCAACAGGATATCTAATTATGAAATTTGAACAAATTAAAGAAGGCGTAGGCCATAATGATTTGAAATCACTAGTATCAAATAAGATTTCTATAGCAGAATTTGTTCCTAAAACGGGAAACGAAGAAGATGTTATTGTTCTAGCTTTTTATGTTAAAGACGATAGACCTGCACAAGATTTAGCCACATTTATGGAGAAGGGTGTTGTTGATATATTAGATACAGAAGTATCCCCTAATGCAGATGATGATGGTCATTACTTAGTTTTCGTTGAAATGAAAAATGAAAATGTAATGAAAACTACTTTAGAACTATTAGACGATGTTTCACGTATTTGTGAAGTTGAAGAATGGTCATTAGAATTCTATGGTGGTAAAACAGTTCCAGTAAAAGCAGATGAAATTGAAGGATATCTAAAAAAGAATTAATGGCAAAAGAACCCGCAATGGAATTTGAAGGTGATGTTACAGATATCACTCCTGGATGTTTTAAAATTAAGCTAGATAATGGTCACACAGTTAATGGTACATTATCTGGAAAAATGAGAAAGAATAATATAAAAGTTATTCTACATGATAGGGTTAAAATTGAAATGAGCCCTTATGATATTACAAAAGGGCGTATAACGTTTAGGTACAAATAATGTTTTTTGTTAGAATTAAAAAATATCTAATCATCGCAGGTGTTTTAGCCGCAGTTGGATTTGGATTATTTAAATATTACGAATATACTCAAAATCAAATAAGAATATATGCTGAAAATGCCGCCAGAGCAGAAATGGCTCAACAAGAGACACAAGCGGCGTTAGAGCAAACCATGAAAGACTTACAGTTAGTACAAGAAAAATTTACTAAAGTTACTGAGCAATTTGCGACGGCTAATGGTCGTGTAAAAGGCTTGGAAACTAAACTAAAAGAACACGATTTACCTTACTTGGCTGAACAAAAACCAGGATTAATCAATAAAATAGTTGACAAAGGTACTAAAGATATGTTAAGATGTTTAGAAATAGTAAGTGGTTCGCCACTAACCGAGGAAGAAATAAATGTTACTAAAAAAAGTAAAGCAAACACCACATGTTCTGATATTGCTAATCCTAACTACGTTCCTATTAACTAGTTGTAGCACTACACCAAAATCAGTCATATATACGCCTAAACCAGTAGAGCGTCCTGAGTTAATTTTGCCTGAAACAAAAACTTTGAATATGCGTAATGTTGACTTCATTGTAATGACAAGAAAAAATGTTGAAGAAGAATTCGCTAAGTTAGAAAAAGACGGTAAAGCTATTGTTATTTTTGGGTTAGATGCAGAAGACTATGAAAAGTTATCATTCAATATAGCGGACATCTTAGAGTTATTAGACCAACAACAGTCAGTAATAGTTGCATATAGAGAATACTACGAAGAAGCAGATAAAACCCTTGAAGAAATCAATTTACAAAGCGAGATAGAAATTGAAGTCGATGAAGAAGGTGGCTTTCTTTCTAATTTTCTTAAATGACATCCAGTCCATACGCAGTTCTAAAAATCGATAAATATTCTACAACAGATGATATCAGAAAGTCTTATAAAAGACTCATGAAGAAACATCATCCTGACACTGGAGACGGTGACAGAGAAACATTCGATAAGGTAAGACTTGCTTATATACAGTTAAAAGATAAAAAATCCAAAAATGGTGTTGTAAGGACACTCAGCATAACAGTCCCTATAACAAAGCAAGACTTATCCTTAATTTTAGGCACTAAACAATCATTCATGTGCCAAGATGTTCCTTTTGATGTAATGGTTCCTTATGAGACTAGGATTAATGATACCATAGTTGTTAAAAAAATACTAGGTGACTTGTCACTTAAAATAAAATTCAAGGAAGAAAATGAGTAAAGCAGATAGAGTAAATGTTTCGATTGAACGTGCCGTACAACATGCAAATTCTTTAGCACACGAATATGTGACACTAGAGCATCTTCTATATTCAATTATGGAAGAACCTGATGTTAGCAATATGCTTACTCAGATGAAATGTAATGTTAAGTTTATGTTAGATGAATTAGAAAAGTATCTTAATGAGCGTGATGATATTACAAAAGGTGAGGATAATACCACACCAAGAAAAACGCTATCATTGGACCGTGTGTTTAATCGTGCAGTAACACAAGTAATTTTTAGTGGTCGTTCTAAACTTCAAGTAAGAGATATATTTGTTTCTCTATTAAGCGAGACTGGATCTGTTGCTTATTATATCTTAAAACAATCAGGTGTATCAAGAGAAAAAGCAATCGATATTCTAAGAAAAGAATATTACGGAACTAGCCAAGGTAGAGATATGGTTGGTGGACCTCAAGGTCAAGGAGCACCAATAAAATTTGAAGATTATTGTTTAAATTTAAATCAACAAGCATTAGACGGAATAATCGATCCTGTTATTGGACGTGAAGAAGAATTAATAGAATTAACAGAGGTACTAGCAAGACGTAAAAAGAACAATGCTATCATTGTAGGAGAACCTGGTGTAGGTAAAACTGCAATCGCAGAAGGTCTTGCATTAATGATTGGTGAAGGTCATGTACCAGATATATTAAAAGATAAAACAGTCTATTCACTAGATGTTACATCACTTGTAGCAGGTACAAAGTACCGTGGTGAATTTGAAGAAAGAGCAAAAGCAGTATTTGACCAATTATCAAGTAAAGATGATGTAATCTTATTCATTGATGAAATTCATATGATTATGGGTGCAGGTTCGGCAGGTGGATCTAACATAGATATTGCAAACTTATTAAAACCATTATTAGCAAGTGGTAAATTGCATTGTATTGGTGCAACAACAAGTGAAGAATACAGAGAAAACTTTGAAAAAGATAGAGCATTACAAAGACGTTTTCAGAAACTAGTTATTGAACAACCAAGTGCAGAGAATACAAAATTAATTTTGAAAGGCTTGAAACAATATTACGAAGCATACCACGAAGTTGAATACACAAGTGAAGCGATAGAGTTATCAGTTGATTTAGCAGAACGTTATATGCATGGTAAGTTTAACCCTGATAGAGCAATCGATGTTATTGATGTAGCAGGCGCAAGAGCAAAGCTACATAAACATAAAGGTAAAATTACTAAAGAAGAAATACAACAAGCCGTAGCAAAAATTACAAGAATTCCTTTAGAAATGATAGATGCAAAACAAAATGCAAACTATGAAAAACTAGAAGAAAGTATCAAGACAAAACTATTTGGGCAAGACAAAGCAGTTAGTTCATTAGTCGAATCTATACTCGTATCTAAATCAGGTATGAGAGCAAGAAATAAACCAATTGGTTCATTCTTATTTGTAGGTCCGACAGGAACAGGTAAAACTGAATTGTGTAGACAATTAGCAGACAAACTTGATATTAAACTTAGAAAGTACGATATGTCAGAATATATGGAACAACATTCTGTATCAAAACTTATCGGTGCCCCTCCGGGCTATGTAGGACACGCCGAAGGCGGGGCTGGCGCAGGACAATTAATCAATGACATAGATGAAACACCTAACTGTGTTGTTCTATTAGATGAAGTTGAAAAAGCCCACCCAAGTGTAATGAACCTCTTATTACAAGTTATGGACGATGGTCGTTTGACTAGTTCAACTGGTAAAACAGCAGACTTTAGCAATGTTATTCTTATAATGACTAGTAACTTAGGAGCGGCACAACAATCTAAGAGTGCTATAGGGTTCACGAATTCAAATGAAGGCGCTTCATATGAAGCAGTTAAGAGATTCTTTTCACCAGAGTTTAGAAATAGACTTGATGCAATGGTTGAATTTACTTCATTAGAACGTGAACACATAGATATGATTGTTAAGAAAACAATCAAAGAAATTAATGAAATGTTATCAGATAAAAATGTAACTATTAAATTATCAGCAAAAGCAAAAACATGGCTGAGAAATAAAGGATATCAACCTGATATGGGAGCGAGACCTTTACAACGTGTAGTAAATGATTACATCAAAAAACCATTGTCAAAAGAAATATTATTTGGTAAACTTGTTGATGGTGGACTGGTAACTATAAAAATTGTAAATGATGAGATTGAATTTGAATACTGAGAAAGTAGCTAAATTATTCTATGGAACACACCCGTACAAAATATCATATAAAAGACTGTACGGATTTCCAGACAAAGATAGTTTGTTTTTCAAAAGACATTTTGAAAGCAACCCAAATGCAATTAATGAATGGTGGTTTGATATGCCAACGACAGATGAAGAAAAGTCTGTTAGAATTAACTGTTTTACTTTCTTAAGAAAATTTAAAGATATAAAATTCAATAATGGTGCGTATACACATGCGTATTTTAAGTACAAATCAGACTATGAAGAAGCGAAACAGAGATACGTAGAGTTACACAAATCTTATGCCGAACCATTAGTTGATAATCTTAAAGAAGTATTAGATAGTTTTGACCGCAGAGTAGAACTAAAAAATAACCTATGGTTCAAGCAATATAAGTATAAGATAGTATTCAAGCCTAATAGAGATTTCATTGACCATACGGGACATGACCTATATAAAATGTATGCACATAATACAAATTATAGGCTTAACTCTAATATGAAACGATTTGATCCTGAATACTTACTAAAACATCAAAAGAGAAGACATATTCATCACCAATATCAGCTATATGCTATATATTGCCTAGATAAAATTGATACAGACTTGCTAACTTTCGTTGCAAGTGAGTGTATTGGTACCATAACTAAAGCTGTGCTATTAACTGATTTAGATAAATAAGTATAGTTATTATTGAACATAAACTATACAGGTTAATTACGAAGGGTTGAAGGATATATGGCACGTAAAACAGTTACACTCTTACCACAAACAGGTAGTCTTGAATTAAACACTACAGGTAGTGCAGTCCCAGGTGACAGTTATTATGGTTACACGGACGGAATACACACAGTTGCGATTTACGGTCAATCTTTGTCAGGTAGAGTAAAAATTCAAGGAACATTAGCAACTAATCCAACAGATGATGATTGGTTTGATGTACTATTTACTGGTTTACCATATAAAGATTACAACAATTTCACAGGAGTTGAAGGCTTCACATTCGTGGCCAATTTAGTTTATTTAAGAGCATCTTTAGACAGGACTGCATTGGGTATATCAGATTTTACTCAAGCAGGATATATAGAGAAAATCTTTTTAAATTACTAAAGGAACACAGATATGAGCATTAACGCACAACCATTTAGTCCTACATTTAAACTAGTTGGCAACTTGTCGGACAGCCAAATATTAGTTTATGATGCAAGTGAAAATGCGTTTGTAAACGCAACTAATACGGGTGCATCTGGAGGCGCTGGTTTAACTTCTGTATCTAATACAGGTACTGGAGTTGGAGTAGGACAGGCAACAGGCACAGCCCTAGAATTAAAAAGTCTTATAGCCGGCACAAATTTAACAATTACAGATAATGGTCAAGCATTAGTATTTGACGTAACAGGATCTGCATCACCATCAGGTTTAACAGGCGGTACTAATTTAGGTTCTGGACTTGGTGTTATTAAAGGTGTTGATACAGGTGGAACTTCACTTGAAGCAAAAAGTATAGCAGTTGGTAGTGGACTTTCGATTGCAGAAGCAAACGATACGTTAACTATTACACTGACAGCCAGTATTAATGGCAAACTAGAAATATCAAATAATTTAGCTGATGTGGCCGACGTTGCAACAGCAAGAACAAATCTAAGTGTATATTCAAAAGCAGAAGCAGACTCAAAATACTTAAGGGTTGACAATCATAGTGTTCCGACTGTTGATAACACATTTGATTTAGGTTCAACAACATACAGATTTAACGACATTTATGCGGAGACTTTTCAAGGTACAGCCGTACTAGCAGAAAATCTTTCTTTAACAGGTACTGCACAAGGCGATGTATTAACTTGGAACGGTTCTACTTGGGTTGCTTCACAACCTACAGGCGGTGGCGGAGGTGGAGGCGGAGGCGTCCCACAAACTCTTTCTTTAATAGGACAATCTCTTACTATATCAGGTGGGAACTCAATTACATTACCATCATATAATGATGATGACCCATTTATAAGATTAGACCAATCAACTGTACCGACAGTAACAAATACTTTTGATATTGGTTCTTCGACATACAAATATAATGACATTTACGCTGAAACATTCCAAGGTACTGCGGTTGCGGCTGATACGCTTACAGTAACCGGTACAGCAGGACAGATTTTAACATATAACGGCAGTCAATGGATTGCGGCCGATAATGCAGGTTCAGGAGGTGGAGGAAACTCTGTACCACAAACACTTGCTTTAAACGGATCAACTCTAGCAATTTCTACAGGTAACTCTGTAGATTTATCAGGTATTGGTGGTACAACAGATTATAACAATCTGTCAAATAAACCTACTATACCAACAGACTTATCAAACCTGACAGACACAACTAACTTGTTGACATCGGGTCAAGTAGCACAGAATTTAACATTAGCTGGAACACAACTTACGATATCAAGTGGTAACACTGTAGATTTCTCAGGTATGTTCACTGATACAGATAATCAAACATTATCTTTCGACACTAATAATAACAGATTAACCATAGCAAACGGTAACTATGTTGACCTATCATCACTATCAGGTGGTGGTGGTGGTGCATCAATACTAAACGACTTAACAGACGTAGAAGTAGCATCAGCAGGTCACATCCCAACTAACGGTCAAGCATTAATTTGGTCGCAATCAATGGGACACTGGATGCCAGGTAGTGTATTCGATGGAGACTATAATTCTCTATCAAATCAACCAACAATTCCTTCAAGCCAAACACTTCTATTTTCAGGTACGACCTTATCGATATCTGGAGGCAATGGAGTTGATTTATCAAGTTTATCGGGCGCAGGCGCTCAAGCACTATCTTTAGCTGGTACACAATTAAGTATCTCAGGGAGCAATACAGTAGATTTTTCTGGTATGTTCACAGATACAGATAATCAAACATTATCTTTTGATACAGGTACAAAATCATTAACAATAGCAAATGGTAACTCAGTAGACCTATCATCACTTGGTGGGTCTTCTGTGCAAACTATAGATGACTTAGATGACGTTACAGTAACAGGCACACAAGATGGTCAGTTCTTAATATACAATAATACATCAGGTGAATGGGAAAATCAGACAGTAAATATACCTACATCTAACCAAGCACTTTCTACTACAGATAATGTACAGTTTGCAGGTATTCAATCGACAGGAACAGTTCAGGCTCAAGCATTTGAAGGTAACATATATGATACTAACGGTAATGTTCTACTTGATAATACTAGTGGCAACGCAGGTTTCGGTGGTAATATTTCATCAAATGGTTCATCATCATTCTCAGGTACAGTAAATTTCAATGGTGCTACAATCCAGAATTTAGATTTAGCGTTAAGTGACTTAACAAATGTAAGTTCAAGTGCTCCATCAACTGGTGAAGTTTTAAAATGGGACGGCTCGCAATGGGCGGCATCACCTGACTCAACTTCAAGTGGTGGTGCAGGAATAGCCTTAACAGATTTAAGTACTGGTGTAGGTTTACAATATAATAATGTAAGCGGCGAGTTTACATTAAATGCAGGTATAAATGACTTACTTGATGTAAGCACAGCAGGCTTAAGTGACGGACAAGTTCTAAAATGGAATGCATCAGCAAATAGATTTGAACCAGATGATGACTTAGTACTGACAAGCACAGATGCATTAGCAGAAGGTTCAACTAATCTTTACTACAGAGATTCACGTGTAGATTCAAGAATTCAAGCAACTACTAGTGATATAATCACTGAAGGTACAAACAATCTTTATTATACAGATACAAGAGTAGACCAAAGACTAGGCTCACAACTATTACCAGGTGCAAATATTACTATCACACCAGGCGCAGGCGGTATATTAACTATCGCTTCAACAGGTGGTGGTTCAACTTATTCAGACACAGACGCAAGAGCGGCGATTTCAGTTTCACAACAAAGTGCAAGTGGCAACGGTTCATTAACATATAGCGTAGCGACAGGTACATTCACATATACTCCACCAAACTTATCTACTTTTAGTACGTTTAGTGGTAATTATACAGACTTGATTGGCAAACCAACAATGCCAACTAAAGTAAGTGATTTGACGAATGACACAGGATTTACTACATTCGATGGTAACTACGTATCTCTATCAAACAAACCAAGTATTCCAGCTGACTTAGGTGACTTAACTGATAACGCAAATTTATTAGGTACTGCATCATCTATAGCATGGAATAACGTAACAAGCACACCATCAACATTAGCAGGCTACGGTATTACAGACTCATTCAGCGGTGCTTATAATGACTTGTCAGGTAAGCCTACAGCGATTACAGACATTAATCAGTTAACAGACTCAAACAGCTTGATACCAAGTGCATTAGGCGATTTGACTATGCCTTCTGGTAGTTCTGGGCAGGTTCTTACAACTGATGGTTCAGGCAACTTCACATTCTCTACAGTAAGTGGCGGTGGCGGATCATATGGTGACTCAGATGTTCAATCATACATGGGTGCTTTTGATTTTCATATCTTACCAGATACGACTGAGACATATGATATTGGTAGTGCAAATAAAAAGATTAGACACTTATTCTTAAGTGATACCTCATTATACATTGGTAACAACACTCTTAATACAACAGGTTCAAACTTGATGTTTAATAGCCAAGACGTAATGGACTACACAAACATAAAGAATAAACCAACTATCCCTACAGATATCGATGACTTAGCAGATTCAGGAAACTTACTAGGTGGTACATCTTATACAGCAGGCACAGGATTACAACTAAACACTAATACATTTTCTTTAAATGCAAATTTAAGTGATTTACAAAACGTTTCATCTAACACTCCAAATACTGGTCAAATTCTTAAATGGTCAGGTTCAGAGTGGGCACCAGTTAATGAAACAGGCGGTACACCAGACTTATCAGGTTCTTCCGTTGGAGATTTAAATGATGTTAATATTGCAGGTATCAGTACAGGCGAATTCTTAGCTTGGGATGGTACTAAATTTGTAGCACAAGCAGGAAGTACAACTGATTTATCAAGCGAATCAATTACAGAATTATCTGATGTTTCTACAGATTCACCAAACAATGGTGATGTACTAACATGGAATAGCAGTAATAGTGCATATGCACCAGCGGCACCGGCATCAGGCGGTGGAGGTGGCGGTGGAACTTCTACTGAGAAATTTAAATTAAATTATGCAACTAACGGTAGTTTGAGTACAATATCAAACACTTCAAGTGGCGTAAGTGCAACAATTTTATCAACTACAGGCGGTGACGTAGAAATTACTTTCTCAGGTCATAGTTATCCGCCAGCTAATATATTAATATATGGTTATGCAAGAGGATCAAATGAATACCTTATCATGCCACTGAACAAAGATATATCAACTCGTAAAGTAGCGGGTGGTGGTTCAGCAGGTTCTCCGACAGCGTTCGGTTCACTAGGTTCGTCAGTGGTAACATTGAAACTTAGAGAAACAGATACAGGTGCTTCTCGTTCATTTGGTACTGATACTCATGCATGGATCATGTTTACAATGATGTAAGAATAGGAATACTTTGAATGGCGATTAATTATAAGACTAGTGCAATCGACCTAAACGTCCCGGCTAAAGTTCTTCCCTGTAACGTCTTATCAGCAACTCCATTAGCTAATTGGGAGTATGATGATGGAAAAGGGGATCCGTGGTGGTCAGGTGGCGGTAACGCCAAATCCTATAGATGGGAAATAAGCATGACTGTAACAACAATACAGCATGGTTCTCATTTAACAAGAACACCAAGACAGTTTAACGGTTATGATATTGTAGTAGGTGATTTTATCGCAGGTGCAACTGACGGTCGTGCATTGCAAATTGTAAGTATTTCATCAAAAACAGCATTCACAATAACATGTCAAGTAGAAGATAGACTAAGATACAATACATTTAGAAGTGCATCAGGTACAGGTATATTTAACGTACCAGGTGGTGCAGTAGTATTTCAAATTAATGAAGAAGGTGATCCTATGTTGGATCCACTTCCAACTGGTATTGTTTCAAGTGACTTCTACGCAAATGTTAACTCACGTTTCAAATATCTAAACCCTCAGATGAACTATGTACTTGAACAACCTAGTAATACATTCGAAGAAGGTGATGTAATTTGTATGAATTCATCAACAGGTGCATTTGAATTAGCGGCTCCAGGCAATATTTCAAGATTAGTTGGAACTGTGACACATCCAGGTTTAGGTCCAAATAGATTTTTATTAAGACCAGCTAATGGTGTTATTGATTTTGTTCCAGGGTTACCAGGAAATAAAGGTGACTTTGTTTATCCTGCAGTTGATGGTTCAGGAGATTTAACTCTAACAGATACAGGTGTTGCTATTTTTTTAAAATTAGTAGATGCAGTTCCTAGTATTACACGTGGTACTGTAATTAATGGACAAGCTACAGCAGGCGACACCATGAATGTTAACGGTGAAGATGTTGTTTTTATAACAAGTAGTCTAGGTAATGTATCAGTTCAAAATGCAGTTACAGATATTAATGCAAAAACATCAGACCATAAAGTAACAGCATCAGCAAGCCCAGCCCCAAATGAAATAACATCAGATATTAACACATATGGTTCGGCATACGGTCTTATTGGTGGTTTTGCACCGTTCTCAGCTTCAATCAATGGCTCAGTAATAAACTTTAGTACGACAGCGGCAGGACAAGCCGCATATGGTATGGCGGTTGCTATTGCAGACGATATGGCCGCAGATATTAATGCGGCAGGTATTACTGATATTACAGCATCAGTAAATTCAGGTAACTTAGTTATAAGTCAAGCACAAGGTAGTGCTATCACCATCGTTAATACAACACCGGATGCAAATAATAATAACTTTGCGGGCATGAATTCATGTGCATCATTAGGACTAACTTATGCAGGTAGTTCTAACGTTTTTGTTCTTCAACTAGAAAGACAAGATGGTGGTGAAATTATAATACAAGACTCTGTAGGTTCAAGTACTACTGACTTTGGAATTTTAAGTGGACATACAGGTTCATATGCTGTTGGTCTTAATGTTGAACAAGGTGTTCGTAAAGCAGGAACTACAGTTGTTTCTACTATAGCGGCACGTGACGCTATTCCAGTTAAATTGTCAGGTGATAGCGTTTATATTCTTGACACTGGACAAGGTGAATGGGCGATGCACGTATGGGATGGGACACAATGGAATATTGTTGCCACACAAGATAGTGCGTCCACAGATGCAAACTCTTTATCACACACATATACAATGCCAAGTTCATCATTTGGTACTACAGAAGTTGTAACTCTAGGTCGTATATCAGATAACTCTAGGGTTGTAAGCGTTCTTGTAGAAGTTGTTACACCATTAACAGGTTATGCTGGAGGACCTAATAATTTAGTACCATCATTAGAAATAGGTACAGTAGCAGAACCGGATAGATTTATGACAGAAGACCAGAATGATATCGAAGGTACAGGTTCATATACTACAACTCCAGATTTTCATTATGCGGGCGCAACTGAATTAGAGATTAAATGTTCAATGGAACACTTAAATGCAACTGCTGGCCAAGTAAAAGTCACAGTAACATACGTATAAACTACGCATAAAACACACTTCACCAAACAGCTAAATACAATCAGTAAGAGTTTTACCGGTCTTAATGACTGATGTTCTTAATCTTTTACCATTACTGATGTTTCTTCCGGTAATCACATTTCAATAAAATTGAGAAAATATAGATGGGCGTATTGTATATTCAATATTATGCGTCTTAACCTTAAAAGCTAATATTTCTAAGGAGAAACTAAAATGGCTGACATTAAAAACTTTGGTATCCGTGGTATTGGTGCTGACGTTCAGTTCGGTAAGTCGGGCGGTCGTGTTGTATATGATTCAGGTAATTCCCTGTTCAAAGTAACAACTGACGGTACTACACTTGGCAACATGAACGTGGCAACACCTACATCGGATAACCATGCGGCAAATAAAAGCTATGTTGACTCAGTAGCGGCCGGTCTTGACGTAAAAGACTCGGTACGTGTTGCGACAACTGGCTCCGTCACAATTGGAACTCCGGCGTCTACAATAGACGGCGTGAATCTAAGTGCTGGCGATAGAATCCTTGTAAAGGATCAAACAACTCAAAGCGAAAACGGCATTTACGCCTATGACTCAAGTGGACTAACAAGAACATCTGACATGGACGAAGCTGGCGAATTCGTAGGTGCATTCTTCTTTGTTGAAGAAGGTACTGTAAACTCAGACCAAGGTTACGTTATGACTTCTGATGGCCCAATTACAGTTGGTTCATCAAACATCGTATTCACTAAATTTACTGGTACAGGCCAAATCACAGCTGGTGACGCCTTATCAAAATCAGGTAATACACTAAACGTAAACGTTGATGGTACTTACATTATGGTTAATGGTTCAGACGAACTAACAATCAAAGGTACTACAACAACTGGTCAATCACTATTATCAGATGGTTCAGGCGGCGTAGCTTATGGCTCAGTTGACCTAACATCATCAGATGCAGTGTCAGGTGCTCTAGGCTTAGCCAATGGTGGCTTAGGTGTAGATGCATCACAAACATCAGGTAAAGGTACTGCAAGAACAAACTTGGGTCTTGGATCAATTTCAACTCAAGATGCTAACGCAGTAGCAATCACTGGTGGTACTGTAGACCTATCAGGTGGTACATTAACTCTAGCAAACGACCAATTATCAGGTGACGTTATTTCTGGTGGTACAATCGACGGTGCTTCACTACAAGGTGGCGCTGGCGTAACTATCTCTCAGTTTGATGTAACTGTAGGTGCTGGTAAAACACTAGACGTTGACGGAACACTAGACGTAGACGGTGCGGCAGGTTCAGCAATGGACAACGTAATCATCGGTGCAACAACATCGGCGGCAGGTACATTCTCAACAATGGCAACTGATGCGGCTGATATTAACGGTGGTAACATTGATGCAACAGTTATTGGTGCTACAACGGCGGCGAATGCCACTTTTGCAGATGCTAACGTAACTGGTACTCTAAAAGTTGACGAAATTGAAGCGTACACTACAAATGGCGACATTACTTTCAACTCACTAATCGTTACAACACAAGGTATTAACGTTGCTGGTGCAGGCATCTCAGGTGCAGGTTCAACAACAACTGATACTCTAAACGTTGACACAATTAATGAAAAAACTGTAGGTAATGGTGTTACTGTAGATGGCGTAGTACTAAAAGATGCTGGCGTAGCCGCAACTGGTACTTCAACATTCTCAGACGCAACATTAACAACTGCCGATATTAACGGTGGTACAGTAGATGCAACTATTATTGGTGCAACTACATCAGCGGCTGGTACGTTCTCAACTATGACTACAGCAGGTGCGGCAATTTCAGGCGGCACAATCGCAGGTACGGCAATCGATATGACTGGTCAAACTTTGACTTTTGATAACGATGCTATCTCAGGTGATAAAATCGATGGCGGAACAATTTCAGACTTCGCTTCAACAGGTATCGATGACAACGCAACATCTACACAGGTAACTGTAGCAGATGCTGGTGTAACATTCGGTGCAGACGTTACAGTAACTGGTGACTTAACAGTTAACGGTACTTTAACATCAATCAATACAACAAACACTGAAATCACTGACAACTCAATCGTTTTAAACAACGGTGAATCAGGTGCAGGCGTAACAGCCGGTACAGCTGGTCTTGAGATTGACAGAGGTACAGCCGACAATGCGACATTCCAGTGGAATGAGACAGATGACGTTTTTGAACTAAAAGTAGGTACTGCACTAGCAGACTTGCGTATTGGTGCTCAAGCAATGGACTCAATCTCAGTTGATAACATCGGTGAACTAACAAATGGTGCAGGCATTACATTTGATAATGCTGTAACAGGTTCAGATGCAACGTTCTCTGGTTCAGTTTCAGTAGATACTATTAGTGAAAACTCAGTAGGTAACGGTGTTGGAATCGATGGTGCATCTATTAAAGACGGTGTTCTAACTGGTGGCGTAACTCTAGGCGGATCGGACACAGCAGATTTATCAGCTGGTACGCTAACTCTAGCAAACGACCAAATCTCAGGTGACAAAATTGAAGGTGGTACAATTAATGCTATCACAATCAATACAATGACATCTGGTACAGTAGATATCGACGGCGGTGCAATCGACGGAACAACAATCGGTGGTGGTACATCAGCGGCTGGTACGTTCTCAACATTAACTTCTGACTCAGTTGACTTAAATGGCGGTGCTATTGACGGCGCAATAATTGGTGCAAACGCATCAGCGGCGGCAACTTTCACAACTATGGCAACAGACAGTGCAGATATCAACGGTGGCGCTATTGATGGTACAATTATCGGTGGTACAACTCCAGCGGCAGTAACAGCTTCAACGCTAAATTCTGCTAACGCACAAATCACAGGTGGTGCAATTACAGGTGCAAACTTGACTTCATCAGTTGTTGATTTTGACGGTGGTAATATCGATGCAACAGTAATAGGTTCAGCAACTTCGGCGGCTGGTACTTTCTCTACTCTAACATCAAATAACGTAACACTAACAGGCGGTTCAGCTTCATTGGCTACAGTAACAGCGACAAACCTAAACTCAGGTAACGCTACAATTACTGGTGGTTCAGTTGCAGGTACGGACGTTGACATGAGTGGTCAAACTCTAACATTAGATGCTGACTCAATCAATGGCGACAAAGTACACGGTGGCTCAATCTCAGCGGCTAACTTAGCTGGTACAACAGGTAACACTATCGGCGGTTATGACATCACAGTTGGTGCAGGCAAAACTTTAGACGTATCTTCAGGTACTCTAACTCTTGCGGCTGACCAAATCTCTGGTGACTCTATCGACGGTGGAACTATCTCTGACTTTGCTTCAACAGGTATTGATGATAATGCTACAGCAACTAAAATCACATTAGATGATACAGATGCTACATTCGGTGTTAACATTGATGCAGGTGCAAATACGCTTGACGCAGGCGCTTCAACTCTAGCTTCATTGACAGTTACAGGCAATGCAGTTGTAAACGGTGACTTAACAGTTTCAGGTTCAGTAACTACTACTCTATCAGAAACAGTAAACATCGAAGACAACACTATTGTTTTAAACTCAAATGAAACTGGTGCTCCATCACAAGACGGTGGTATCGAAGTAAATCGTGGTACTTCTGACAATGCGGCTATCAACTGGAACGAAACAACAGACCGTTGGGAAGCAAAAGTTGGTTCAACACTAGCAGACGTATCAGTTAATGATATGGTAGTTAACGAAATCACACTAGCTAACGCTCTTCCATTAGACATGGGTGGTACGCATACTGATACTTCAAGTTTTGCGGCATCATCACTAATGACTATGGACGGCTCAGGTGGCGTGACTGAAATGGCTAAAGGCGCTAACTCAACAGTACTTAAAGTAAATGGTTCTGGTGCGTTAGGTTATGCTCAAGTTGATTTAACAACAGACGTTACTGGTACAATGCCAATCGCTAATGGTGGTACAGGTATAACTTCTGCAGGTTCAGACAACAAAGTAATGACATCAGACGGTTCAGCACTTGCAATGGAATACATCCAGCAAGTACGTAACTCATCAGGTGTTAAAGTTGTAGATGCGGCTAACGCCTCATCAGGAACAGCAGAATTCCTAGACTTAACTAACGCGGCAGGCAAGTTAACACTTACAGCCAAAAACGCATCAGGTTCAGGCGCAGTAGATATGTATCTACAAGGTCAGAACGGTGGTGACGTATTCATCGTAGGTCAATCAGGTGAAGCCTTAATTCAAGGTGAAGCAGATACAGACTTAACAGTAGCAGGTGGTGATTCATCAGCTGGTGCGGCCGGTGACTTGGTACTTAAAGGTGGTAACGGTTCAGCTAACGGTGCCTCAGGTGCAGTTGTTATCAAAGGCGGTAACGGCGGTTCAGCAGACGGTAACGTTCAACTTATGAGTGCAGATGACGAAGCTATCGCTACATTTACTGCTACAGCAAGTGCAGTTGATAACTTTGAATTCCACAATGGTACTGGCGGTGTAGAACTTCATTCAGAAGGTACTACAGCGGACATTAACATTACACTAGCACCAAAAGGTGACGGTCTTGTATTAGCTCCAGGTTCATACGACATGTCAGGTGGCGGAAACAAAGCATTCGCAACCAAAGACTATGTTGATGGCGCGGCGGCTGGTTCCGTTGACTTTGGTGTACGTAGAGTGGCATTCGCGGCGAACGGTTCTTCATCGTTTGCTATCGGTACTGTAGCTAACGTTTCAGGCAAATCTTACTACGTTTCTAGAATCACTGTTAAAGTGACTACAGCATTCGTAGGTGCAGACGAACTAACTATCTCAGATGGTTCAGCTACACTAGTAGGAGTAAATGACGTGGATCTATCAGACGGTGGAATCTATGTTATGGATCTTGGTTTTGAAACAGCAACAGCAGGTGGTTCAACACTAACAGCATCTATCGGTAACGGTGGATCAAGTGCTTCACCATCAACTGGTAATGTTATCGTAACAGCGGAGTACAAGCAAATCTAATTTGTTTAATACTTAGTATACACATTGAGAGAGCCGAGAAATCGGCTCTCTTTTTTTACCTCTGCAATTCCACAATAAAGATAAATAGATAAGTAACAATATAACTTAACGACAGTGAGAAATCACTGACTTTAAAAACAGAACGTTGAGGAAGACATGGCAGTAGTATTAAACGCAAAAGGTACCAGTGTACCTTACTTTAAAATAGGCAAATCTGGAATTACCCTCTACCAGGGCGGTAACGACCCTCATTCTTCATTAGGATATGCAGTAGCAGAACATGACATTTGGATTGATACAAATGACAAAACTGTTAAATTTAGAACAGCTTCTAATACATGGGATCCAATTGCAGATAATTTAGATGATTTAACAGACGTAGACTTAACAGGTTTAGCTGATGGTAATTTTCTAAGATATAATTCAACATCATCAATGTGGGAAGTACACGAAGTTACTGGCGGACTTGCTAGTGATTGGGGTAGTATAGCACAAAATCCAATAACATTTGATGGGTATAGTGGTGATATTTGGACAGTAAACACAGCATCAAGTACAGCGGCATATAGTGATAATGTGTCAATCGGTGGAAACCTTTCAGTAACAGGTAATGCAACTATATCTGGTAATCTTACATTCGGTAATGCAGATACAGATACAGTGGCGCTATCAGCCGAAATCGTTTCTAATATTGTACCAGATGCAGATGCAACTTACGATTTAGGTTCAAGTACTAAAACTTGGAATGATGTTTATGCATCAGGAACAGTTGGTTCATCGGCTACAGGTGCTTTACAATTTCCAATAGGAACCACTGCACAGAGACCAGGTTCAGCAACATCAGGTATGGTTAGATTTAATTCGACTACTAGTAGATTTGAAGGCTATAATGGTAGTGCATGGATTAACATCGATGTACCAGATGATTGGGGCTCAGTAGCGGATACTCCATAATGATTTATCCAGTAGTCTTTTGGCCTGGGTCTTATGGGAGTGTAGTTTGTCATTTTATAAATCTACACAGAAACTTCTATCAGTTACCTCATGCCTTTACTCCAACTCAATTCGGAATTGCAAGACAATTAGATGGTCCTTTACACATTGATAAAGAAGGTAATTTTCTAATCAATAAAAAAGGTAGAAGACCCTTGAATGCACACGTTAAGAATATTATAGATACCTACGATATTGCAGTAAAAACACCTGCTCCTCATGAAATACTTGATATAAATGATTTTACAAATATAAAACCTATAGTTATTATCCCAGATAAAGAAGATTTACTATGGCGTATAGAAGATAAAAATGAATATCTTCATCAACCTTTATCCATGCCTGCTACACATGAATATAATCAGTGGTTAGAAGATATTGGAAAATATAATCATTATAAATTAGATATCAATGATTTTTGGTCTTGGGGCGATATGCGTGATGCTAAAGATTTAGATGAATCTTACTTAAAATTTTGTGAATATATTAATAGCGACCCTAGACCTACTGTAGGTCTTGATATCTCAAGAATAGAGTGGTTCGTTAGAAATGAATAGTAAAGATATGTTTGAAATACTACAAGAGTGGTATAAAGAACGTAAACGTCATAAAGACAAATCCTTTAAAGAATGGCTTAAACATGTAGGCGGTCTATGGACGTCCAAAGAAGAATGGGCTAAATTAGGTCGTTGGGAAACATGGAAACAACCAGCAAAAGATACCGGAAAAGGCATCGGAAAGATGTTTTTAACTAAATTACTCACAGTAATAATCATTATAATTGTAGCTACCCTGTTCAATCTCTAATATTTTGTGTTTCTCAAATGATAAATACATATGATGAGAGCATTAATAACAAGGCAAGGGACATTATAATGAAGATAGAAAGAGTAATATGGTATGCACCAGAGTATTTTAGTAGATGGAGATTATTTCCTAGAGCGTTTATTTCAATGTACATTTATCTTTTGTACGATGTTACGCAATGGTTTATGGCACTACCAGATCCTAATACTCAACAAGCAGGTCTTGTATCTGTAATCGTAGGTGCAGGAGCGGCATGGTTCGGATTATATGTAAATTCAAGTTCAAGTAAATTTGAACAAGTTGAAGTACGTAGCGGATCGACAATGATAAAAGCATCAGACACTAGAGATACAGTAAACGAAAAAGCAGAGGCTAAAGGCCCTAAAGAATACTAGGAAAAGATAATGGCAAACTTTAAACATCACATAAGATTAATGATGAAAGAAGAATGGAATAAACACGATATTAAAGGTGTTATTACTGTTCTTAAAAAGGCTATTGCCAATATATTTGAGCCAAAAGAAGATGGCACCGCAGTAGTATATCATATGATGGATGATTTTCATGTATATGATTTTCGTATGAATAGGGCAGTAACAGAAGCAGAAGCAGAAGTGGTGTTAAAGTTGTTACAAAACTGGACTGACAAAGACTTTACTATGGAAATTACTACTAGTGAACAGTTTGATATTCCAGAGGGTGAGACCGAAATAGATTTATCTTCAATACGACATAATAGATGGGTATCTAGTCGTGTTGATGATGGTTGGAGATATGGTCTGCAATTTAATGAAACTGAGAAAACTGATCCCAGATTACGACCGTACCACGAACTAACTGAAAAGTTGAAAAATCTATGATTTTCGACTTGACTTTAGAGTGAAAATGATATATTATTAAAGAATAGGTATATAAAAATGTCTGGAATAAAAAGAATATATGGTCTTGAAGAAAAGAACTACTTTAAGTTCTTTGGTATTGATGAAAAGCAAGGGATAAGTGGGCGTAGTCTTACGACACACTATAAAAAAATTCTAACTATCCTTAAGAAGGACACTTCATTCACAGGTCAAGACAGATTAGCATTTGCAAATAGGGCTTTCGAAACCCTTGCAGATCCTATTGCCCGTGCAAGATATATACTTGGACTAAAAGGTCATGAGAATGATTTTAGAGACGGTGTTAGACCTGATGATATTCTTTTTATTAATCAACTAAAACATCAATTAGAAGAACAACTTACTGTAGAAGACATAACACAATACATTGATGAATTGAAGGACCAAACACAGTTCATTAAAGACCAAATAGAACAAAGTATTGATACATATCAGAATTACAAAACTGCTAGTGGATTATTGAATAGATTTTATGAAATATCAGAAATTCACCAAGAAGCAAAACAAAAACAAGAAAAGATTCAAGAGGGGATAACCTATGTTGTATTTAACAGATAACTCTACAGCAAGAATTAAACAATGGTTGTCTCAGAACCCAAAACAAAAAGTGAGATTAAGTATAGATGTTGCCGGTTGTACTGGCTTCATGTACGAAGTTAAACTTGATGACAAATTCAACATAGAAGATGACTTTGCAATTAAGTATAGTGACTTTGACATTCTCGTAGAGCATAAATATTTTCACACTATTGACGGAGCAACATTAGATTATATCACTGATCCTAAGAGTATGAGTTCGCATTTCGAACTTCAAAATAATCCAAATGAAAAAGCACGTTGCGGATGTGGAGAGAGTTTTACGGTATGAATGAAAGAATGAAAAGTGAGAAACATGCGATAAATCAAGCACGTAGATGCCAAAGAAATTGGGACCTTTCTAAAGAAGTAGATGAGGATCACATAGACCATTGGATTTACCTAGCAACTACATCACCATCAAAACAAGATGAGAGTTTTTTTGATTTATACGTTGTTACTGACAGAACAAAATTAGATTATCTCTACAAGGAACATTCGTGGGGCTTCACAATGTTACCTGGTATGAAAGATTGGGTCGGAAGAAACCCACAAATGGGAGCAAACTGTTTGTTTGTTTTCAATAGAAAGATGAACGAAGAAGAAATTCGTAATAACGAAAAAGATGGAAGCGTAAGAGATCCAAATGCGGCAAGTAGATGGGATAATGCGTTTACATCAATTGGTATAGCAAGTGGCATTGTAGCCTTTAGTGCAAATATGATGGGCTATGTTACTGGCTATGGAAAGAATTTTGGTTACATTGAAGAACCAAAGCACAGTCAGGATGTTTGGGGTGAAGTTCTCGGCATTAAGAAAGAAGATAACAACTTGACATATAGTTTGGGAATTGGTTACCCAGATGAAAGCCTTCAATGGTATCAAAGTAAAGATAACAACGAATACCTAACAGGAGGTCCTGTTAATTATTCAATAGAGTCTACTGACACTGATTTAAAGTATTCAACATATTCTAAATTAGCCAGAGATATAAAGGTGTGGCGAGTATGATTTTTACAGAAAAAGCGGCTACGAGAGTAGAAGAAATTATCATGGAACAAGGCGAAACCAACGATACAGCATTAAGAGTGTTTGTTGAAGGTGGCGGGTGCCATGGTTTTAGTTACGGTTTTGGTTTTGAAAAAGACCTTAAGGATGATGATAGTGTCTATGAAACTAATGGCGTAAAGTTAGTAGTAGATAGTATGTCAATTATGTATCTAGCAGATGCAAAAGTAGATTATATCTCTAGCCTACAAGGCGACAGATTTGTAATCGATAATCCGGAAGCACAAACTACATGTGGATGTGGTAGTAGTTTCTCAGTGTAATCAACCAGAGGACGAAAGAGAAGATAATGGAAATAAAAGATAAAGTGTATGAAATAACTGCACGAAAAATGAAACGACAGGTCTCTGACTTGAATGATGATACCAATCTAAAGAAAGATTTGGGTGCTGATAGTATCGATACAGTTGAAATTGTATTTGAAGTAGAAGAATTTTATAAAATTGCTATTCCAGATGAATATGCAGAAAAGATACATACTATCGGTGATGCAGTCAAGTGCGTAGAGGACATGTTTAATAATCAATAGGAAAAATAGATTATGTCGAAAACTCTAAGGTGGTGGTTGTTCTTTTGTATATCACTAACAGTCATGGGAATAGGTTATTATTTCGGACTGTTTAATGAATTATATGAAAAGGATGTAACTAAGATTAGCTTTGGTATTATACTCTTGTATATATTTACAAGTTTATATATCGGTAAGTTAACGATGGATTATAAGGAAGGTGAAGATATCGAGGCAGGTTTGGGCGTCGGTTGGTTCATATCAGAAAGTATGTTGGCGTTAGGTATGATAGGTACTGTAGCAGGATTTATTCTGATGTTAGGTTCTAGTTTTGAAGGATTGGATGTAGAAGATACAGCAAGTCTTAAATCAACACTTACTGCAATGGCATTAGGTATGAGTACTGCGTTATACACGACACTTACCGGTCTTATATTCAGTCAGTTTACTAAGATACAGTTAGTCAACCTTGAGAGTCGTGACTAATGAACAGAGGCAAGTACAAAAGCACAGTAGGATTTACAGACTTATTATTCAACTTATTAGTAGGGTTTGTATTTCTATTCATCATTGCTTTTATTTTAATCAATCCAATAACAAAGAAAGCAGATGTACCTAAAAAAGCAGAGTACATGATTGTTATGGAATGGCCTACAGAAGTATCAGATGATATTGACTTATGGGTCAAAGATCCTGAAGGTAATACAGTTTCTTTTGTAAAGAAAGAAAACGGTTATATGAATCTTGAAAAAGATGATTTGGGGCACTCCAATGATATGACTGTAGATGAGTATGGTAATAAAAAGATTATCTATATCAATAGAGAGGTAATAACATTACGTGGTACTTTAAAAGGACAATACCAAGTAGCGGCTCATGTATACGCAATGCGACCATGGCAAGCAAAAAAGAATATTGATGTAAAGGATTTGATAATTAAGGTAAAAATTATTAAAATAAATCCTTATAGAGAAATGTACATAGGTGATACAAATTATTCATTAAAAGGACAAGAACTATCATTAGTTAACTTTTGGCTAGACAAAGATGGGAATTTTGTTAAATACAATACGTTAGATAATAATATTATAACGAGAAAAGCAAGAAACGGCGGGCTTTAATCCGCACATATATGGAGACGTTAAATGTTGTATTCAGTAGAGTTAGCGCCATTATTCATTTCACTGTTCTTTTTAGCATGTGTTGTACTTTGGTTCGCAATAAAAAATCATAGAAACGCATTACTATTAGGTTTAGTTATACCTTTAACACTGGCGACTGTAGTTATTAGTTATATGTCAGTAGACAGGATATTAGGTTATCCTATCAATGCAACAATTAAAGCAGATTCAGTTTATATATCTCATATAGAGTCACTTGATGGCGAGAGTATATATGTATGGGTAGTAGAACCAGGAAGTGCTAAACCTCGTGCAGTAAGTATAGCAAATACAAAAAACAATAAAAAACAAATGCAAGATGCAAAAGATAAATCTAAAGAAGGTATTAAGCAACAAATGTCACCAGTATCTAAAATTCTAAATAAAGAAGAAATGAAAGGTAGAGGTATGACAGCAGGTGGAGAGTATGCTACATATGATTTTAGAATAGGTGGCGGAAGTCTAAAAGATATTAATCCTAGATTAGGTTTACCTTCAGAACAAGATCCTGATGAAGAACAATCTCCTCAAGCTAACCCACCTAGTATAAGCCATATGGACCTAGAGAATGCCGAAGATGTTGTAATGACTCAAACAGTTGTTCCTTATGAAGAATTGCCTGATATGGAAGATGCGTCAAATCATACAGTGGATGAGAATACTGACTTTTAGCATTGACACTATAACGAATCTGTGTTATTATTATTAATCAATGAGAAAACAAGGACGTATAGGCATGTATCAGACAAACTTAAAGGTACTCTCAGTAAAAGAGTTACTAAAAGAATTCTACAGAATACGACATAAAGGTTCACCTTCACATGAAGATTTAATGAAGTGGATGGAAGTTTATTCTGAACTATCTTATCGAAAAATTCAAATAGATGAATAAATATAGATATGTTATACGTCATACTATTCTTTTGTGTAATTTTATTGGGTATGGTTATTGGTGTAGTTTGGGTTCATGAACAATCATACAAAGTACCTCACATACCACCTGATCCAATGGAACAAAGAGTAGCAGACATTAAAGAAAGAATCTTCATACAACAAAAGAAGATTAATTCATCAAAAAGCGTTTCTTGAAATCTACGTTCAGTAATGAACATATAAGACAAGAGCGGGTTGTTACGAAATAAACACGCAAGGGATCATGGTTAATCCCTTAAGATAAATATAGACGTAGTTAACAAAAGTCTGCCGTTTTAGCTCAGTTGGTAGAGCAGTTGATTTGTAATCATCAGGTCGGGAGTTCGACTCTCTCAAACGGCACCATACAGAAAGGTAATAAAATGAAGCCAGGCGAAGCAATTATGATAGCCGCAAGGAAACAAGCGGAGGGAGAAATAGCAATCCACCTAGCAAATATTCAGGTCTATCAAACAATGCCTGCAGGTATCGGAGAACACTCAGATGTTACCGAAGCAGTTATTGAAGAACTTAATAAGCTGGCGGCCGCACACGACCGTCTTGAAATGCTCAAAGAGTATTTCGAAAAAGCTGAATAATAAAATTTAGCCCATGTGGTGAAATTGGTAGACACGCAGGTTTTAGGTACCTGTGCTTCACGGCGTGGGGGTTCAAGTCCCTCCATGGGCACCATCTATTTAAACTTAATACAAGGAATAACAGAATGAAATTAACGTATATCGTTACACTCGCTAGTAGCCTCTTAATTGGATCGTTTGCTTATGCAGAAGACATGACTATTGAAATGTTAAACAAACGTGACGATGGAGCAAAGATGGTTTATAGCGAAGACATTGCACGTATTGACGTGGGCGATACAATTACTTGGGTACCAACATCTAAAGGACATAATGTACATTTTATTGCAGGTCCAGATGGTTGGGATAAACCAAAGAAGTCAAAGAACAACAAAGAGGTTGCTCTAACATTCGACACGCCAGGCATTTATTTGTATCAATGCACACCACATGCAAGTATGGGTATGATTGCACTTATAGTTGTAGGTGATGATACCTCTAACCTAGATGCATTAAAGAAAGCAAAAGTACGTGGTAAATCGAAAAAGAAACTTAAAGGTCTAATGCAGGATCTTTAATGAACTATTTTAAAAACATAAGCGAAAAACTACCGGACTTCTGTTTATCACATTGGTTGTACAGAATTCCTTTGGCCATTGTTTTTATTCAACAAGGACTAAGTAAGTTTCCAGTATCCGTAGAAGATGCTGAAAGTTTTGGTCTGCCATATTTGGTTTGGTGGGTTGTCTCTTATGGTGAACTAGGCGCAGGTTTAGGACTCATTGTAGGAGGCATATTCCACACACAAAAAATGCCACATTGGATAGGTGACATTTTTACACGTTTCTCTGGAATTACAATCTGTTGTATAATGACAGGTGTTATCTGGGTAGGCGAACCAGAAAGTCTATTAGACGTAATCTTATATGACAATCTACACGTATTTTTATGGGTAGGTGGTTTGTTTTTTGCATTACGAGGTAATAGGGCTAAATAAGGATGTATGGCAAGAGTTGGAAGAAAACGGGTCCTGCAATGGATCAAAGAAGATTACGCTACTAACCCTGTAAGATTTACTACAGAGGTTTGTGGGATGACCTTAAACTTAATGGCCGCAATAATACTAATGTGGTATAGCCCAAATCCTCCAATGTTTTGGGCTTACATTTTTTTCATACTAGCTAGTGGATTATTAATGGTGGCGGCTTTCAGCCGTAAATCATTTGGATTTACTTTTATGTATATCGTTTATTTGATGATAGATGGTATAGGTTTTTTGAAAACTTTACTTTAATTACTTTTTCTTTGCGACTGAACCTTTATTTGGTCCTTTTTTTATTACGTAATCTTGTGTACCATTATTTCCAATATTTACTTCTTTTCGTAGGAAACGAGAAAGAAGTTTCTGTTTCGCTTCACGTAACATCTTAGTTGTATACCCGGTTAGCGATTTAGTGTCTCTCATATAATCCTTAGTTATTCATCATATCTGGATACATCTGAACGATTATTACCGCTTGTGTCAGATTCATTGATATCAGACATTTCTTGTCTAAATGCATCACAATCTTCTGATGTTGTAAAAGCAATCTTAGTGTATTCACCAGCTAAACCCATAGTAATGATATCCATTTCTATAATTTTATTTTCAGCTACATAACGGTCATAAATTGCCTGTGCATCATCTGAGCATTGCTTACCGTCTTCGCCTGTACCTTCGTTTTTAAATCTTAATATATGTGGCATCGTTGTCTCCCTAATATACTACTATTTATCTATTTTAGCACACAGTGATAGCAAATCGCCAATCTGTGATATTTCTTACTGTATGATGCACGTTTACTGCTAATTTATGCCATTCTTCTTTGGGTATTATAACAGAATCTATAGGTTCTTGTACAAATTCTTCATACCAACATGTCTCTGCATTTTGTCCACCAGTTTGTATAATATAATTAATTGCAAATTCTCTACCTCTATCTGTGTGTATTGGTATATCCTTTGTTAATGTCTGATATCTAAATTTAGTACAATCAGGGAATAACTCTTGCAAATATTCCTTAAGTTCTGGTTGGCATTCGTGTATTGTATAATTCTTACTTTTGCCTCCAAATATATTTTCAAGTTTCAATACTTCTTCTAGTGGAAGTATCAAATCTTTTGGTATTTTTGGTAAGTCTAATTTGGTGTAGTTCATAATAGTAACTCTTTCAATGTTGGCATACTATCAGTGCTTAATGAAATAAAAAATTGATATACATTATCACCGATAGCACTTGCATCATGTATTACGTGTGTATCTGTTATATATAATCTACCTGCTTCTATATCTTTTTCTCTTACTAAATCATATGATAGATTACCCTCTGCCACTTCTCTTGGACTAGCCGTTTTTCTATCTTTATCAAATTGAAATATCATATTATCTGGATCATTTGTTCCCCATAGTCTAATAATATCACTAGGTATTTTAGTATCTGTATGAGGTTTAAAATGTCCAGTAGTATGCCACTTTAATATAGCACTTCTATACATAAAAGGTTTAATTGGTTCAAGAGGATCAAAGCATGATTCTGCCAACATTGGAGTAGGTGAAGTACATTTCGGGTCACGTACTTTATCTTCTTCTTTCTTTCCTTCATTCCATTGATTTAATGGATAACATATAGGTTCTGGATTGTTGAACATATCTCCGTTTAAATTAACGAGAGGAGCTCCATATCTTGGATATTCAGTGTGTTTAGTACCCCAACGTCTAAATGCGTATCTGTATTCATGCATTTGTTCTTCAAACAAATTTACATCAATTTTCATATCAAGAGGTTGTAATACAGTTGGATGAAACTTATTATATTCTTCTAGTCCTAATGACATTTCGTGTCCTTTACATTAATAGTAACCGAAAGCCCAATACTTCTCTTTACACCACCAACATTCTTTACATGGTCTAGGCAAACTTTCGCTTTCACAACTGATAGTTAAATTTGCTAAATCTTGTAAATTATGCTCGTTATATAATTCTGCTATCGTTTGTTTAGTACTATTTATAAACGGACGATAGTGATATACCCCATGTGATGAGATTACTCTAATTTCTCGCTTTTTATCTCGACTTTCATCACGTCCTTCTATCAATAATTCAGAGGGATTTAGTGTCATACCAGTTAATACACCTGATGCTTTATGTTTATCAATAAGTCTATCTCTAGTTTTGGTTCTATTGTTTCGTGCTTCATTTCTATCTTTATAGTAACCAATATAATGTTCTTCAATTCTGTTTGGAAATCTAGCATGTAACCAATTTGTAATTGCTATTACATTAAATAGATTATAGTAATTTAAAGATTGATGGCATACGCTACTTAAGACCAGCTTTGTATTTGGTAACTCTTTTAGCACTAGATAAGAGAGCAACGCACTATCAAGTCCGCCACTCAGCATCATTACATATGTTCCAGAGTTAGGTACATCTTTCATTATTTTATACCAGTAAAACTACGATGTACTGTGTTATCTAAAACTTTTTTATAATCTTTATTCTTAGTTAAGTCTTTCAATTTAGAATCTTGTGAAATCAATTCTTCTTCACTTCTAAATTCAGATGGCAGACCAAGTCTTTCAAACACTTCATATATTGATAGTTGTTCTAAATCAAAGAAGTTTTCTATGTTTGTATTTTCTATGTTAATCTGTTTAATCATACGTGCATCATTCTCATACCAATCATAATGTGGATATGATATATCCCAACCACCTACTTTATTTCTCCACCAATCAAAACAAAAATTAGATGGCATATATACAGCCATAATCTTTGCTTTTGGAAATAAGTCTTGTAGTAAAGGAAGATGATATGCAAACCAATGACTTTTTATTATCTTAACACCATAGTTAAAATCTCTATATGGCTTCTTGAATTCTTTTATGATTTCATCTTTTGTCATATCTTGTAGATTATCAAATCGTTGACCTTGATTATGATATGGCCCCCAATAAGCACCTCGATGCCAACCATACTGTTTTGTTTTACCATCAGGCGTAACATAGTCTCTGGCGTATTCTAGTTCACTTCTTTCGTCACTAATATTGATATTTGGATTAGTACTAATAGCACGTAAGGTGCCACTCCATCTACTCCCAGGAGCACCTGTTGCCAATATTAAATCTTGTCCGTCCATAATTTCTCTCTGCTATTGTGTGATAGAACTTTTTTAAGTGCTAGTTTAGAACTTACACCATCAAATTGCAAATTGCAATGGTCGTTGCCATAGCATATCGTATCTTCTGGTAATCTCCATAAGAAATCTATTGCATTTTGATGACTTTGTTTACTTGTCTTTAGTAGGTTACTTGGTATTCTTTTTAATGCACCGTCCCACCATATCATTCCTTGCCCATTAGTGTCAATAGAACTAATATCTTTTATATTCATTCTATGCCACTTATGATTTAAACTTTTATATTTGTTCCAGTGTTCTTGCCATTTGTCTCCGAAATGATTCTGTACATCTTCCCATACGACTTTCCATTTTCTATCTTCACTAGTAAATTTCTTTCTATTCCAAAGTGACATGCTAGGAAATTTATTGTTAAGATGTTCTATCCATGATTCAAAATCATTTCCATCCCAATTTTCAATAGTATACTTGTGAACATGAAGACTTATCTTTGAGATATCGACATGATGTATTACAGACTTCTCATTAAACCCATGATGGTCTAATATACAGTTAATGAAAAATCCACTGCTTACTGTTATTGCCCAATCAACTGGTTTAGTTATATCTCCGTAGTTTGGTATTTCATTGTGCATTAGATATGTAATATTGCTATCATCAATTAAACTTGTTAAAATAGTATCATGGCTATTGTAGAATTCTTCTGCACTATCTGTGTTTAACTTATGAATAAACTTTGCTTCTATGTGGGTTGTGCCGTCGCCCAATGGCTTATGAAACCAAACGTCATCACTAAAATGTATATACTCATGCTTTGATGCTTCAATCATTTTTTTATAATGATGCTCGTATGCACCCCATAAGAATATAGTTCCAGCATTGACAACCATAACAATATCGTAATCATGCAAGTATGTGTAACTGTCCATTACATAATAATCAACTTGGTTTTCTGTTGGTAATCTATTGCATTCTTGATAGTCTAAACTTAATTGTGTATAATTTAGAGCAATCTTATCAAAATGGTCATCGCCACTTCTAAGTACAACGATTGCATATTTTAATAACATTATAATCTTTCATCTATTTTATCAAAATTATAATAAGCAATATGAGTGTCTAACGAAACATCTCTACTAGGATCTTTCTTTTCAAAGAAATAACCCTCTATACTTTTTATAAATCTATTTTGACTATCAGTTATATCCCAATAATCTTTCCAATGCTTACTGGTTGCAGTATGAATTGTTAAGTTTCTATTAAATATCCATTGTCTTGCATCTTTAGTTTCTTCTTTTATATATTCACGTGCAGTTTGTTCATCTTTATAGTAACCATGATACTTTGGATAAGTTATATCAAACCCACCTGCACCAAACCAACCTTTATAACAACTTTCTATAGGTCTGAACACTATTATAATCTTACTCTTAGGAAATGTCTCTGCAATAAAATCTAAGTTGTTTGATATCATATGTGATTTTACAATTCTGTAATCAGTTCTTTTTTCTTCTTTCCAGGCTTTATCTATTTCATTTAATATTTCTTGTTTTGAGAACTTATTAATCTCATGCCAACCTTCACCGAACTCCATGCCCGTGCCAAAGTAACTTCCTAGATGTTGTGCTTTATTAAATTTAGTTGGATGTGTATATTCTCTATCTTCATTTCTATCAGTAGTATTGATGTCAATCTTTTTTGTCATAGACAACACATTACTTACTGCACTCCATTTACTTCCAGGAGCACCTGTAAAAAATATAAGTTTACTTTCATCTATCATTCAAGAACCTTTTTATACCTTTATAGTTTACATAGTTTTTATCTATTTCATATATGTTTGATGAATTTATATAACGTGAGGGTAGATAACGTCTTTTCCACATATTCATTCTTATAATGTCGTGTATATGCATAGAGTACTCAATGTGATGTTTATCATTGAACTTCAATTTATATTTATCCCAAGACCAAATATCTCGTATTGTGAAATCAGAGCCTATCTCTTTGGCGATTGTTCTTAGCTTTTTCCCATATTCTGTATTTTCTCCACCTAGCCATTTCATTTTAAGAAATCCAGGAAACACCGCAGTTGTTCGCAAGTATCGTTCGCCTGTTGTATATTCATCATCTATCAAATTTAATACTTTTGCATTAGGAAATCTTTTTAGTAATTTCTCTGGCAATTCGTGTGTGCATATAATAATTCTATTCTTTTTGATTATCGCATGGCCACCCATCTTTTCGAAGCGTGGGTAAAAGAACCTAGTATAGTAATGTTCCTCATCTGGTATAAAATCTTTTACATAATCATGTATTGGCGGCAAGGAACCATTAGGTACTAGTCTATCAAAATGATAGCGACTTATATGCCGTTGTCGTATATCTGAATTTTTAAAATAAACATTCCATGGGTTAGTACCGTTATCTTTATGACTATACCAATATACATCAGGTAAGCAAGACAATACTCTCCCTAATTTATGTCCACCACATCCCTGTTCAAATGATATGAATATAATTCTACTTTCGTCCAACATAGTAGAACATACCTTCCTTGTTTTGTACTAAATCTCCAGTAGCAAACCAATCATCATAAACACATATGTCACCTTTTACATATAATTCACCAGCGACAATCTTTGTATCACAATAAGTTTTACTACCCATTATTGTTTCTGTTGTCTGTACTTTTATACCAGGTACAAATGTTCTATTGATTGCAACTGGACCAACTTCTGTCATGCCCCAATTAACAATAAAGATTGCACCTCTATCAATAAAGTTTTGTATAATGCCACTTTGTACTCTGTCACTGCCACACATAATGATTTTATCTTCTAGGTTTAGACTATCGAAACTCTTTGTCTTCATTATCGCTCTTGCCATATCAGGTGTTAAGTGACTGTGCGTAAAATCTTTTATCTTTCTTACCCAAGAAAATGCATTAAACTTTTCTACTTCAATTTCTGCATTGACTTCATAACCTGGTAATGTTTGTGCCAGTAATCCACCTGCATGTTTTAATGTACATACAGTTAATATCTTGCTGTCCTTATCTATGCCTTGTACTTCTCTAGCAATAGCATTTGCATATCTTAACTTTTCTGGTGGTTGAAATATATTCTTAGGAGTACCTGTTGAACCACTGCTTTGTAGTATACAGCCTTCCATAATCATTTCATCGAATTCGTTTTTAATTATATTGTCTTCTAATTTCATTATATTTTTCTACGTTTAATATCCATGTATTTTGTTTAACACTAAAAACTTCACTTACACCTAAGTTTTTAACTAGTTCTATCTTTTCTAAATGATAAAATGTTTTATCAATTCTATTCATCTTTCCACTTGCATCATGTTCAGTATTTGTTGTGATGTAAATGAATAGATTATTTAAATCTGTTTCTTTGCTTGATGCATAATCTATTTGATATGGTAACTGACTATGAAAACAATAACTTTGCATGTGGTATCTATTCAGACCTATCTTTTTACTTTCAGTCTGTGCACCTCTAAACAACGCTCTCCAACCATTAGCCCATGGATGTATTCCACTGACACTAACCATACGTTCATCTACATAGGTTGCATGCCACATGCCACCTTGTTCCAAACACCATTCAAACTTCATATCTTCTAACGTAGAATTGTTATTGAAGCCTTTTACTTCACATGCTTTTAGAAAGTTTTCAAGTTCGGGTGTTACTGTATGTAGTTCCTTAGTAATAATCATGCTTGACAATCTATTTATATACTCATATTATACATGATAAATAACATGAAGTCAATAGAAAAGCGGGCGTAACTCAGTGGTAGAGTCCCTCGTTGCCAACGAGGTTGTCGTGAGTTCGAATCTCATCGCCCGCTCCAAATCTATGGGGCATTAGCTCAGTTGGGAGAGCGCCTGATTTGCATTCAGGAGGTCGTGGGTTCGACTCCCTCATGCTCCACCATAACATAAAGGAGAGGTAATATGGTATGGATCTTAATATGGTTGCAGTTGTCGGCAGGACAATCAATGCAATATTATCACGTAGACACATTTAGTACAGTAGATGAATGTATAGAAGAACTAAGGAAAGCAGTTGTTCTAAAAAACCACAAAAATACAGCAATAGACTGTCTTCCTATACAAACAACAAGAGAAGTTAAAATAGATGTCAAATAAGCATTGACTTCTATTACTAAAGTATGCTATAATAAAAGATAGTAATCATATATGATTATTAGGAAGAGTGGCAGAGCGGTTGAATGCACTGGTCTTGAAAACCAGCAATGGGGAAACTCATTCGAGAGTTCGAATCTCTCCTCTTCCGCCAAATAGAAGAAATGTCTAAGGAGGACAATTTATGAACATAATATTAATGTTACTATTCGTAGTAGCAGTAGGATTAGTAGCCTACAAGTCTAAAGGGGATAATTACTTTCTGACAACATCAGATAGCAATATGAACCTTGGGCTTTCTTATGGAGCAACGTTAATTTCAACGTCCGCTATTATAGGATTTGGAGGTCTAGCTGGTTGGATTGGATTTTCTATTCCACTCACAATGATTATTCCATTCGTGGGACTTATATATCTTGCAACCGTTTATATTGGTCCAAAAGTATACAAAGCTAACAAGAAAATTAAAGCCAAAACGTACATTGAAATGATTGGTAAACATTATAATACACCAATGATTTCTAAGTTACTAGCACTTATTACTGTGGGGTTAATCCCATTTTATTGTGTGGCAGTTCTTATAGGTGTCGGTAAATTTATTACTGCATTTACAGGGATTGACTTTACTTTAGCAGTAGTTGGTTTTAGTATTCTAGTTTTTGGAACTATCGCATACGGTGGAATGAGTTCTGTACTTAAAAATGATATGGTACAAGGTATCATTGTTATTGCAGGGTCACTTGTCGTATTAGCAATTACAGTATTCGTGCATATGCAGGCTCCCGGTTTTTGGGATAACTTATCAGATGCATGGTTACTAGTACCAGAAGGTGATGGATTGCGTAAACTTAGTTTTACAGGATTTACTAGCTGGCCAGAGTTTTGGTCTAGAGGCTGGTTAATGATTACTACATTATTAGTATTCACTATTCCAGTAGGACTTATCACTTTGCCTCAACTACAAACACGTTGGATGATGGCTAAAGATGAAAAGAGTTTTAAAACTATTGCAAATTGGGGTGTTATTATCCCAGGTCTAGCAATCATAACGTTTATGTTAGCGGCAATTTCTGCCAACTCATATACGTTTGCTACAGAAGGTATGACAGTTGCACAAGCGGCTGGAGGAACTGCTAGTATTATTCCTTATTGGATTAAGACAGGGTTCCCAGCATGGGTTTCTAGTGCTTTATTCTTAACTATTTTGGCGGCGGCTTTCACAACTCTTAATAGTTTGATGCATTTACTATCAACAACAATAGCCAATGATATTGTATCTACAAAGAAACCAAGTCTTAAAGTAGCATATGGTTCAATGATTGCAGTTATTTTACTAGCACTTTGGATGACAATTCAATTCAATGGGCAAATGGCAATTATTGCACGTGCAACTGCATTGTATTTTGGTATTATTGGTGCAAGTATGTTACCACTAGTTATTGGAATGGCAAGAGGACTATCTAATGGTCGTCATGCACTTGCAAGTTTTATTGGTGGTGCAGTAACAAGTATTGGTTGGGTACTATTCGTACACTTCAAAGAATCAAAGTTGTTTACTGGTATCACATATGATATTGGTGTATATAACTTTGTTGAACCAATAGTTCCTGGTTTAATTATATCTGGTGCAATCTTTATTGCACTAACATATCTTAGACCAACAATTAAATAAAGAAATAATGCTCTCCTAGAAATAGGGGAGCATTTCCATATAAATACTATTATATAATCACACAGGAAATATTATGGCTTATTCAGAAAAAGTGTTAGACCATTATAATAATCCACGTAACGTAGGTAAATTTGATCCAAAAGATCCTGACATTGGAACAGGCATGGTAGGTGCACCGGCATGTGGTGATGTTATGCGTTTACAAATAAAAGTAAACGATGAAGGAATTATAGAAGATGCAAAATTTAAAACATACGGATGCGGCAGTGCTATTGCTAGTTCAAGCATGGTAACAACAATGCTAAAAGGTATGACATTAAATGAAGCACAAGAAATTAAAAATACAACAATAGTTGAAGAACTAGCGTTACCTCCAGTTAAGATTCACTGTAGCGTATTGGCAGAAGATGCCATTAAAGCCGCAGTTAGAGACTATGGTGGTAAGCAAGAAATAAACGCAAAGGCGGTTAGGATAAATTAAATGGATATTCAGTACTATGAGCGCCCGTTCCCCTATGTAATTATTGATAACTTTTTACCTCAAGAGTTATATAATACAATTAAAGCAAATATGAAGAACATGCATAGTGGATTACAGGCACTACCAGAAGCAGTAGAAGTTAGAAATGCATTTGGTAAAGAATTACAGAACATACGTAATAAATTACTTGAGCAGGTTCCTAATGCATCAGACCAAGAATTGACAGCCAATGACTATATAATATGGGCTAATAGACAAATACCATACAATAAGTATAAAGTTCATATTGATTCCCCATGGAAAAGATTGTCTACAGTATTATATGTTGGATCATTCAATCAAGGAACGATGTTTCATGAGAATGAAAACCCACACAGTAAAGTAGTAGGACAAGTAGAATGGAAGGAAAATCGTGCAATGTCATTTGTTCCATCAACTACTAGTTTTCATTCATATGCAAATACTAGAGAATATCATAGAGATACCGTATTAATCAATATGGGTTCTATAAAAAATATCAATGAAGCTAAAAATAGTGACGCTTTTCGGCATATTTTTAACCCAAATAATAAGTAGAAAAACTTGACAATATAGCGAATCGTGTTATAGTATATACATGATGAAGGAGAACGCTATTATGAATAAGTTTGTTATTGAGACTTCTATTCGTGAAAACTATGCCGCCCATAATGACGATTGGGACGGTGTTACGTCATATTGGAAGAATAAAGGTGGTAGCACCTATATTGTTGAAGCAAGTAGTTATGACGAGGCTACTTCTGTTATCGATTTAGTTACATCTTCAAACGAAGCATACGAAGAAAACTTCTTTGATTGTTATCAAGTTGAAGATAACTTTGAATCAGAATACGTAAAATCACAAAAAGAGTATGACCCAAAAGGTTGGGATACCTTGTACCTTGATAATGTTGTTCGTAAGAATGACAAAGGTGATTGGTATATGAAACGAGGTTATATCGTTGGTGGATTTCAGGAAGGAACTGACTATGAGCATCTTATTGGCAAGTTTGTTGGTAATGTCGATAACCTTAGTACAGGCGAATGTATCCTTAAAATTGAAGGCGATACACGTACAAGTTTAGTTTAATAGGAGGGTAGTAATGATTACATTTACATTTAACGCATATGGTAAGACATTTAAAGCAAAAGCAGAGAAAGGTCTTGATGTTATGGAGAAAGCAAATAAAGAATTGCTTTGGTCTAATCCTGTATCAAAAGACGGTGCATGGTTTGAAGAAGGTTCAACTGGTTTTAAATGGGTAGAGGGTAATTTCTTTGACTAAGTTTATACAGTACCTTCCCAAAAAATTGCAATATCGTTTAGGATATATAGTAGGAACAATCGAAAGATTTATCGGCTAAAAACTTGACAAATACACGAATCATGCTATATTAGTTAAGTAATCACAAAAAAGGAGCATACAAATGACACAATTTGACAAAACAAAGTTTAGTTATCACGGTGGATATTTAATGTATAACGGCACATATGAAGGTCAGCCTACATATGAAGAAGTATATGGAAAGGATAAAATACATCCTTCACGTATTGGTATGCCAGTAGAACTATTCATTGCTCGTTTCAAGTATGTGTTCTTTCAAGGTGCTTTTAAGAACTTTTTAGCTAAAAACTTCACAGTTGAAGAATATGCTGAAGGCTACAAAGCTGGTAAGTCACCTTTAGGTATGTTAGAAGAAAAAGGTTTTATGACACCACAAGCAAAGAAATTGTGTAAACAAAATGGTATGAAGCCTACACAAGAAAATTATAAAATTTGTATTCATGCACTAGCAGAAGCAAGGATGGTAGCTTAATGATACATATCTTCAACTCAGCATACCGGGATTCAGACGTAAGAAAGATTCCATTGGACGAAGTAAATATTGTTACACAGAATATAAGTGTATATGGTAAACCTTATATATTGTTTGAACATAAGGATTACCCATTAGGTGCCTTACAAGCTATATATAATGGCGAACATTGGTCCTGCGACTTAGATTAATACATTATCCCTTAAATATTAATCACAACTGACCTACTTCCGAGTGGGTCTTTTTTTGATTTAAAGATAAATACACATAGCAGTTAATTATAGGTAGCAAAATATGAGACTATTCGACTTATTTGAGAACGAAAATACTAATCTTGTTGTGATTTATCCAGGAAGATTCCACCCATTTCATATAGGACATGGGAAAGTATTCAAGTATCTAAAACAAACGTACAAAGGTGCACAAGTATTTATAGCATCTTCTGATAAAACAGACAACCATAAGTCACCTTTTACATTCCAAGAGAAGAAAAAAATGATGCAATTAGCTGGTGTAGACCCTAATTCTATCGTTCAATGTAAAGTTCCTTATGTTGCTACAGAGATTACAGATAGATTTGATCCAGATAAAACAGTAATAGTTTATGCAGTATCAGAGAAAGATATGGCAGAAGACCCTAGATTTAACTTTCCAGACACTGGCATGGCTCTATTAACTAGAGGTGCTAAGAAAGGACAACCTGCTCACATGCAGAAATGGCCTGGTATTGAAAATGCAAAACCATTACGTGACCATTCATATATAGCTACTGTTCCTACATTTAAGTTTTCACTTAGAGGAAAAGCAATCAATAGTGCTACACAAATTCGTGATATGATTTCAAAAGCAGATGAGTCAACACTAGAACAGATTTTACAAGATTTATATGGTAATCCTAATATTCCAAATGATGTAATGCAGTTGTTTCAAAACAAATTACAAAAAGGTCTTACAAATGAAAATTGGGAAGAGCCATCATTATACGAAGCGATAATAGAAGCCCAACTTACACATGATGTTGAAGAAAAGATTACTAAGAGAACACCTATGGGTGATGTAGTAACAGATTTTTATAAAAGCGATGCTCCTCAATTCAAGGGTAAAAGCAAAGCAAAAAGAAGACAAATGGCTGTAGCGGCCAAACTATCTAAGATGGATGAAAAGGGCGATGAAGACTTATTAAAAGGCTTTGACCCAAAAACTGCAAGAGCATTGGTTCATTTAAAAACTAAGTATCCACAAGCTGACAATGTGTTATCAGCTTTACTGGCAGACGTAGGAAAGAATGAAAGAGACGGTGATAAGGCAGACTATAAACATGAACAAGAACTATCAAAACTAACAAAAGCAATAGAAGTATTGCAAAAAGAAATACAAGTTTTGAAGACACAAAAGGGAAAATAAAATGAGATTAGATGAAGTAGAACAACCGATAACTAATGCTCAGTTAAATGCTTTAGAGAATGCACTAGATAAACTATTTGCTAGTCTTAAAATTGATGTAGAATTCACTAGGCATTTTATTGATAGAGCAAACGATGACCGTAATGGTAACCCAATCACGATGGCAGAGTTGGTAAAGATGTTTAAAAAAGAATATCAACGTTGGGGTAAACCTATTGCACAAATGGGACCTGATGCTGAGGCAGTAATGAAAGACTTAGAAAGCGATATTAATATTCCTTTTGTATTGAAGTGGGACAGAGACAACGAAGAATTAGACTTAGTTGCTAAAACTGTTATGCGTAAAAAGAATTTCAAAACATCTAATAAAGAATTCCCGGTTGAAAGTGTTGTAGGTTCAGAACGTGATGAAGTTAAAGCAATACTAGATAAACATAATATCACAAGTTTAGATAATATTGAATATGGTACAGATGCATATGAAGAATTGTTTGTTTACTATATGGATTCAGGCGAAATGCCGTATGGTACACAAAAAGCAAGAGACGGTGATCCAGAAGAATGGATTGTTGATAGAATTTCTGATTTAGATTTACTAGTTGAGTCTAAGACATATAATACTATGTCAAATGTTGGTAAAGCAAAGTATGTTGTAAACTTTCATGATGGAGAGAAAACACATAAAGATGGTTCTCGTTTCTATGACATGAGTACTTTTAAGAATGCAAAAGATTTAGAGAGTTTTGAGAAACAATTAAAATCAAAAGGGTATATAAAAGAAAGTGGCATACTATACAAAGCTGGTGTTAAAAAATACGGCAAAGCAGGCATGAAAGCAATACAAAGTGCCGCTGGTACAGGTGCTAGTGCAGAAGAAATTGGTGCAATCAAAGATAAGCACAATAAGAAAAAAGTAAAAGAAGACGAAACACCTAACCCAATGAGAAGAATTTCTGATGAAGAAAAACTTGCAATGTTTAATGACTTAAAAGCGGGTGACACTGTTTATCTATGGTACGATTCATCATTCAAACGTGGTGAGAAATACAAACCATTTAAAATGGGCAGACGTACTAAATCAGAGAAGTATAATCTTTCAAAATTTTCAATGCAACAAATTAGTGCAGAAGGTATTCCAGCTGGTGTTAAATTTTTCTTATACAATAGAGAAGGCAAAGTATCACTAGCAATGGGAGATATGGCGGCAACTTTAGTTGATATGCAGACAGACTTAGGTGAATACAAAATCAGTAGCAAGAAACCTCTATCTAGTTTAGGTGGGTATGGTGATAAAAAACTTGCTAAGAAACAACCATCAGTAGGTGACGGATTATCAGAAGATGATGATTTTTACGTAATCGTAGAATATGAAAAAGGTAAGCCTGTTAAACAATCTGATCCTTTAAGAGTATTAGATAACTTAGCCTCACGTAATGACAATATGCCTTTCCCGATTAAGTTTAAGAATGGTGGAGATATTAAAGTTACACCTGAACTTGCAAAAAGATTCACAATGGCATATCATGATATAGCAAGACCAGAACAAAAAGAAATGATTAAACAATATCTAAGAACCAAAGAAGGCTTCATGAAAATTGTACAACAAATGCAATTAAAAAAGCCTAACTTCGGCAAAAATGTAGGCGCAAATATGGCCAGCTTAGATAGAAATGTCAAATAATTAGGATTGTTTTAAATGAAATTGAGCGAATTTAAGATAGAGAAGCCAAAGCCAGAAGATACTATGGGTATTACTAGAGACAAAATGCCTCAAGTGAAATCTACAGACTATGACGCATACAAATCGTATCTTAAAAAGAATGGAGTATCGCTAACTCCACAGGTTGTAAGTGCAAAAGAACTAAAACCAATACAAAAAGAATTTTCAGACCAAGGTGTTGAACGACAACTAATCAAGAATAAAGAATTTGATGGAAATAATCCAAAGCCTCTATTAGCAAGTAGTGATAGTTGGATTATAGATGGCCATCATAGATGGTTGGCCGCATTGAACACAGGCAAAGACGTTAGTATTTTACGTGCAAACATTGACGTTCATGAACTTTTATCCTTGACATTAAAATTTCCTAGTGTATACTTCAAAGATATATACACAGAAGAGGAAGAATCAATGGAAGTGATTCGAAAAGCAGAACAGTTTGCTCAAGAGGCCCATAAAGACCACAAGAGAAAATACACTGGACAACCATACTATGTGCATTTGGATGAAGTCAGGAATATTGTTAAGCAGGCCGGTGGGTCTGTCAATCAACAGTGTGCCGCTTTATTGCATGACACAGTAGAAGATACTTCTGTAACCTCTACTGATGTTACACGTGAGTTTGGTCCTGCTATTGCTAAACTAGTAATTGAACTTACTGATGTAAGTAAACCAGAAGACGGTAATAGAAAAGTACGCAAAGGTATCGATAGAGATAAACTATCAGGTGTTAGTGCAGATGCACAGACAGTTAAGTATGCAGACTTGATTAGCAATGGTAGAGATATCGGCAAGAACGATCCTAAGTTTGCTAAAGTATACCATGCAGAAAAGGCTGACTTGCTAAGAGTTATGACAAAGGGTAATCAGAATTTAAGAAAAGAAGCTATCTCTATGCTACCAGATGAATTAAAATCAGTAGTAGGTGAGGCGTTTGGTAGAGCAAACTTTAATAAGCAATTAAAAAGAAAAGGCCTCGATGTAGATAAGATGCATTCAGATAATGTTAAAGATGCTGAGGCATCTAAGAAAAGAAGTAAGGATGCAGAAGATGATTTAAAAGCATTCAGAAAAAAGCATGGGATAAAAGAAGAAACACCTTTTGGTTTAATTGCTCGTAAGGCAAATCATTTAGTTCATAAAAAAGCATATGTTAAAATTGCAGATATGATGCATGATATACTTACAAGAAAATACAAAGAAACTAATGGTAAACTTAGACATTCACTTGCCTATTATGCACAAATGTTAGCAATGCAGACAAACAACAAAATAAACTATCGTGAACTTGAGCAAGAATATCTCAATTCGTATGGTAATGCAATGTTTGAAAGTGAATTAGATGTATCATTATCAGCATTAAGGGAAGAAGCATTAAACGTAAAGCCTATCATTACACAAGCTATTCGTAAACTAGATAAAGTATTCAAAAAGAATGGTCATGAAGTTAGAATAGTAGGTGGGGCTGTACGAGATATTGCATTAGGTAAAGATCCAAAAGATATTGACTTCGCCACAGATGCTACTCCTGACGAAATGATTGCTATGCTTGATAAAGCAGGCATCAGACACATTCCTACAGGTATAGAACATGGTACAATAACCGCAGTTGTAGATGGAGAAGATTTTGAAATCACAACACTGAGAGCGGACTCAAATACAGACGGCAGACATGCTGATGTAGAGTTTGTGCGTTCATGGGAAGAAGATGCTAAACGTAGAGACTTAACATACAATGCAATGTCAATGGATATTGACGGTACTGTACATGATTATAATGGTGGTATGGACGACTTACAAGATAAGGTAAGTAGGTTCGTAGGAGATGCAGAAGAAAGAATTAAAGAAGATTATTTGCGTATCTTAAGATACTTTAGATTTCAATCTAAGTTAGATAGTCCAAAGTGGGATGATGATACGTTAAAAGCAATTAAAGATAATGCAGACGGCATGTCAGGGTTATCTGTTGAAAGAATTTGGCAAGAAATAGGTAAATTGTTAATGGGGTCAAGTGCCAAAGAAGCACTTGAGTGGATGAACAAGACAGGCGTATCAAGTAAGATTGGACTTGAAGGTATCAATCCAGCTAAACTAGGTGAGCCTACAGGACCTATTATTGCACTTGCAAGAATGCTAGACAGTAGTGGTATTGCAAGAGATTGGAAGATGAGCAATTACGATAGAGAAATGTTTGACTTCTTAATCAAGCACAAAGGTGAAAACATAAATTCAAAACAAGCACAAGATATGATTATCAAAGGTGCATCACAAGACCATTTACTTGCATGGGCAAACATGCATAGCAAGAAGGATGTATATAATACAGTCCAAGGATTTGAACAGCCAGACTTTCCAATTAATGGTAAAGACTTACTAGCAAGAGGTTATGTTGCTGGTCCTAATCTTGGTAAAATGATTGCTGATTTAAAAGATACATGGATGAAATCTAACTATAAACTAAGCAAGGAAGAATTACTAAGTAAAGTTCCAGTTAGAGAAAATACATTATTTGAAGCAGTTGCTAGATTTATGACAGGACATGGTATTACTTACAAGGGTAAGAAGTATGATACAATGGATGTAGAAGTAGTAGCAGTTGATAATGAAAAGAGACAATATCAAGTAATGATATTTGAACCAAAAGAACTACTTGGTACAAATGTAATGATGAGTGCAAAATTTATGCACAGAGGTCCTTGGGTTAAAACTAAGATACCTGATTACATGGGAGCAATAGAAAAAGGTTTAGATAAAGAAAAGACAGATGAATGGATAGTTCCAGCCGCTCAAGCAGTAGCACATGGTGCCAGAATGGCGGGCCCACATGTAGCGAAGTTTCTGAGAAATGATCCTGCACCTAAGATAGCAGGCGCTCTTGCGACAACAGGAGGCGTTGCAAATTGGGCAAAAAGCAAGTATAATAGTTGGATGAATAAGAAAAATAAGAAACCAACAACTATAGATGAAGACTTTAATAATCTATTTGAAGATAATACTCCTGATGTCTATGTAGATATGGACGGCGTGTTAGTTGATTTCTTTAATGAATGGGCTAGACTAGTAAACGTAAAATCATACAGAGATATACCAAAAAAAGATATAGGTAAAGCACTTAAGAAGATTGTTAATACTCCAAACTTCTGGGAAGACTTGCCAGCATTAGCAGGCTATAAAGACTTGCTACAAACTATTAAAGCCACTAAAGGCAATTATAAAATATTAAGTTCCCCTCTAGCAAATGATCCTAATGTAGATCCTGGCAAAAGAGAGTGGGTGAGAAAAAATTTAAACTTCTTTAAACCAGAGCAAGTTATCATTGACCACAATAAATCAAAGTATGCAAAGAAACAAGACGGTACTCCGAACTTGTTAATTGATGATTTTGGTAAGAATGTCAATGCATGGCAATCAGCTGGTGGTATCGCAATTAAGCATCATACATCAACTACTGCAAATACAGTACAAGCAATTAAAAAAGTATTCAGTAGAAAAGATGTAAAAGAAGCGGCGGGCGTAGGTAGAGTTATACCTGGCATAAATACCACAGTTGACGTAGGACCCAACGAAATTACTAAACAAGCTAAAAAGTTTGGTAATGATGTAGACAAAGATGGGAAACCTAAAAAGCTACTGCGTACAAAGAAAAAATGAATGAACTAAATCCAAATCTTCATAATTTAAAAAATACAATGTGTTTCAAAAACTGGAACGACATTATTATATCCTTACCTCAAAGAACAGTAAAGTGGTGTTGTAAAACACAACATACACCTGAGCAAATGAAAGAACTGACATTTGATATAGATACACTTACCGAAGATTTTTTATTTAATCATCCTATACTACAAAAACGAAAGTATGAATTAAGTGGAGGCACTCGTAGTGCAGATTGTTCGGGTTGTTGGAGAACAGAAGATGCAGGCGGTGAGAGTGTCAGAACATCATATAATAGTAATTACGATTATCCATGGAGAATGCGTTTACAAAAAGCAGGTAATCATCCAAACATGGCTAAACAATTTCATAGAGATATGATGGAACGTGATAACTTCAAGTTTATTGAAATAGAATTAACAAATAAGTGCAACATGGCATGTGTGTATTGTTGGGCTGGTTCTAGTACTCGTTGGCAAAAAGAAGTAGGACAGCGTTTTCCAGATACAGATGATATGATGTTTGATAAAACACTGCATATTTTAAATGATTATTGGGATAAGAAATTAGTAGGGCAAGGACATGTTAACTTTAGTTTACTAGGCGGTGAGCCGTTCTTTACTGACCATATGTTTAAGTTTATTGAAGATTTTATGATAAACATTAATGATACTCACACTGAAGGTCAAATAGTAGTAATTACTGTTACAACAAATTTAAACTTCCCTAAAAAGAAATTCGATAAATTTATTGAACTAGTACATAGAACACCAAATATACGTTATGAAATGCAACTATCAGGCGAAGCATTAGATAAGCAGAGTGAATTAATTAGGTGGGGATTAGATTTTAATAAATGGGATGAAAACTTAGATTTATTTTTTGAGAAGTCAAAGGAAATCGATAACTTAATTATTGGGTTTGGTTGCGCCCATAATAGTTTAAGTCTTCCTTACTTCAAAGATTTTTTAGTGTATCTTAATGATAAAATAAATAAGTATGAATATGATAAGACAATATTAATGCATCAGAATTGGGTAGATAATCCAGTGCATTTAGCAGTAGATTCGTTAGAGCCACATCATGCAGATGCAATAGAAGAACAAATAGAATATTTTCAGAATATGTCTGGTAATTTCTATAAAAAACAAAGATATATTAGATTAATGAAGACAATGAAATCACTAGTAGAAAGCGAAGTACCAGTAGAAACTAAGCTAATAGCACAAAAACAGTTTAAAATACTAGAAGATAGGCGCAAAATCTCATATTCAGAGTGCTTCCCTCACTTCAATGAACTAATAAATTCAATTAATTAATTAATTTGATAAATAGTAATATGAAACTAACAGAATTATTAGGTGAAAATTTTAGTGGAGCGTTTGCAGGTGTGGCTATGCCAATGACACCTGGCACGAAAGCTAAAGATGCCAAAAAAGCAGTAGACCCGTTTGGGTATTTGACACCTGGTAAGAAACAAAAGAACTATAAGATGGGTTTTTCTGCCGATGTAGGTAACTTAGTTTATAATAAGCCTGTCAAGAGTCCAATGATTAAGAGAGCAAAATAATGAAACTTACACAATTAACAGAGAGTTTTGTAATCAATAACGATGAGTTTGAAGATTACTTAAACCGTGGTACGGAACAACTCAAAACAGAATTAGAAGGTGGAAAGAATGCCCGTGATGCGGTTCATGATTTAGCCTTAACATTTTCACAACAACATAATAAATCATATGAGGCATATGAACGTATGTCAGACAGTCTAGCGGCTCGTATGCATACACTAGAATTAGGTAATGAACAAGCTCCAGCTATGGATATGCCTGGTGAGATCCCATCGATGGATCCAGAAGCACCAAGCGACATGGACATTGCACCTGATATGGCTCCCGAAGAACCAGAAGATGGTGAAATGAGCGGTATGGATATGAATGTACCAGACGCAGAAGAAATGCCAGGTGAACAAGACATGGCAGATTATGATGCAGTGATGGCGAATAAGCCAGATGCTGATGCCGAAGAAGATACAACAGAAGAAAGTATCGAAGAATCTTCAACTGCTCTTTTAAATAAAGAAGATTATATGGCAAAGCGTAAAGCACTAGCAGATATTCAGATGGACCCTGACACAGCAAATAACGAAGACCTCAAAAGAGAAGTAATGCGTAGAAAAGCAGAACTTGAAGACCAAGCACAAAAAATGGGTATCAAAGAAGGTACTATGATTGGTGGACTAATGAAATATGATGGTCAACCAGAAGAAGAATATTCAGAGGCTGTTGCAAAATACAATGAATTTATGGCTACACCTCGTCCAGCAGGCGAAGATACAAGTGACATGGTTATGTCTTTTGTATTTGACGATGAACTATTAGATGATATGTATGTTGCACAAGAAGAAGGCAACAAAGATGTTAGACCTATGGTTGCTAAGAGAATGGCAGAACTTGGTCATGCAAATGAATCAGTATCAGAAGCAGATGAAAAACCATACATTTGTGTACATGCTCAAAAAGGCAAACATGAATGTCATGCGTCTACTTCATATGGAGCGGCTAAAAAAGCGGCTGAACATTGGGGTATGAAATCAACTGCTGGTATCGATGCACATTTGGCAGTAGATGAAAGCGAAGCAGTTGTTGAAGCAAACGCAATGGATACTATAAAGAAAATTGTAGCAGACAAACAAAATATGCCTGTTAAATTTGATGATGGGTCTATGAAAGTTGACTTATTCACTGCTAGTGCAGTTTCACAAGTTTATGATAAAGTAAATGACGCAAACAGAGAAAAAATTGACAATATGCTTAAAACAAAAGCTGGTATGTTAAAGATTGCAGACTTCGCCATGGGTTCTATGAAAGAAGGCAAACTAGATACTGCTATGAACATAGCAAAGAAAGTAGGAAAAGTAGCTGGTGCAGTCAAAACAGGTGCAGAGAAAGTTGGTAAAGGTGTTAAAGTTGCAAAAGCAGTAGGTAATAGCACAGTCGGAAAAGCAGTAGGCGGCACACTTGGTAACTTAGCCAAAGCAGTTGGTGTTGGTATGCAGAATAAAGCATCAGATTTAACTGGTGGGCAAATTAAGAAATCTAAAGTAAAAGTATTCAATGCAGATGATGTAGCAGACAGAATTGTTAATAATTCGGCTAGAATTGCAATGTCAGAGTACAACGAATTCTACAAAGAACTAGACAAAGCGGCCAAACAAGGCAAAAAAGCTGGTGACAGTATTTCAGTTGGTGGCAAGAACATCAAATTAAAATCTAATCCAAAGAAAATGTCAGACCTAACTGACTCAGATTTTACAAAGATTGACATAGTAGCACAGAAGCTAATGGACGCTTGTGGCGGATCAATGAAAAAATACAAAAAATAAGTATTGACTTAGAAAATTACTTATGTTATTATAAAGAGTGTCCTAGAAATAGGGCGCTCTTTTTTAACCTAAGGAGGAACTATATGTCAATCGATACATTAAGTACAGAAGACAAAGCTAAATTAAAGCAATTAGTAGACGAGGGATGCTCAGTACTACAGGAAGTTGACGACCTAAAAGGTGGTCTACGTGATACAGTTAAAGCAATCGCAGATGAATTTGATATCAAACCAGGTGTTTTAAACAAAGCGATTAGCCTAGCACATAAGGCAAAATTAACAGAAGCAAAACAAGATTTTGCTGATGTTGAAGAAGTGTTAGAGACTGTAGGACGTACCCTATAAATGAGTTATGTGGACGCTTATTACAACCGAGATAAAGACATTGTTCAAGTAATAGAACGTGTCGATGGAAAACGTGTCTATAATGATTTCCCTGCATGGCGTACATTTTATGTCAAAGATCCTAGAGGACAACATTCTAGTATTCATGGCGACAAAGTACGTGAAATTAAGTGTAAGCGACTAAAAGATTTACACAAAGAACGAAGAATAAACTCAGGTAAATCTCTATACGAAAGTGATATCAAACCAGAAGTAAGATGTCTAAGTGAGAACTACAACGGCGTAGATTCTCCTAAACTACATGTTGCATTCTTTGATATCGAGGTAGACTTTGATGCAGATAAGGGATTTGCTCCTCCAGAGGATCCCTTTATGCCTATCACTGCAATTACTGTATATCTACAGTGGTTAGATAAACTAGTCACGTTTGCTCTTCCTCCTAAACATATGCAAGAGGGAGAAGGGCTAGAGGAAGCAGAACGTATCTGTAAACAATTTGATGATACATTTTTATATCTTGATGAAGTAGATATGTTAAATGACTTTATTGCAGTGATTGATGATGCTGATGTTTTATCTGGTTGGAACTCAGAAGGTTTTGATATTCCATATACAGTTAGACGTATTACTCGTATGATGAGTAAATCACATACACGTAAACTTTGTTTGTGGGACTTATTGCCTCATGAAAGAAAAGTAGTTAAGTATGGTAGGGATCAAATTACATATGACTTATCAGGTCGTATTCACTTAGACTATCTTGAACTTTATCGTAAGTATACGTATCACGAAATGCATTCATATTCACTTAATGCTATTGGTGAGTACGAACTTGGTGATAAGAAAATTGAGTATGAAGGTACACTAGACCAACTATACAACAGAGACTTCTATAAGTTTATTGAATACAATAGACAAGACGTTGCACTACTTGGTGAAATGGATAAGAAGCTACAGTTTATTGACTTAGCAAATGAAATTGCACATGATAACACAGTTAATATCAAAACAACTATGGGTGCTGTTGCAGTTACAGAACAAGCAATTATTAACGAAGCACATCGTAGAAATATGGTTGTGCCTGATAGAAAAGCCAAAGATTGGGGAGAAGATGATATCGAACCAACTGATGCAGAATTAGAAGAAGCAGAAAAACAAAAAGCCGCAGGTGCATTTGTGGCAAATCCAAAGACTGGAATCCAACGTTGGGTATCAGGTATTGATATCAACTCACTTTATCCTTCAATTATTCGTGCATTGAATATGTCTCCAGAAACTATTGTTGCACAACTTGAACCAACACTAACAGAGAAGATGATTGGTGATAGAATTGCACATGGTAGACGAAATGGTAGTAAGGGTTTCGGTGCGGCACAGGCGTGGGAAGATACATTTAGTGCAGAAGAATTTAGACTAGTCAATGAGAAAGATAAGACAGAAAAGATTAATCTTAGATTAGAGTCAGGCGAAGTAGCAGACATGACTGGTGCAGAGATACATAACTTGGTATTCAATAGCGACCTACAATGGGCTATTACTGCCAATGGTACTGTTCTTAAGCAAGATGTACAAGGTATTATTCCTAGTCTATTAGAACGTTGGTATGCTGAACGTAAAATATTACAAGCGAACAAGAAGAAAGCTATCGAAGAAGGCGATAAAGAAAAGATTGCATTCTGGGATAAGAGACAACTTGTTAAAAAGATTAACTTGAATAGTTTATATGGTGCGATTCTAAATCCTGGTTGTCGCTTCTATGATAAACGTATAGGTCAGAGTACAACATTGTCCGGTCGTTGTATCACAAGACATATGGGTGCTAAGACTAATGAAGTAATCGCTGGTGATTATGACTACAAAGGTGAGTCCATCATCTATGGTGATACAGATAGTATCTATTATTCTATGTATCCTGTTTATAAGGAAGACATTGACGCAGGCAAAATTGAGTGGAGTAAAGAAAAAGTTATTGAACTATATGATGAGATTGCAAATCAAGTCAATTTAAGTTTTCCAGACTTTATGAAAGACTTCTTTAATTCTCCACGTAAACAAGGTGAGATTATTGCCGCAGGTCGTGAGAACTGTGCAAGTATGGGTATCTTCATTAAGAAGAAACGCTATGCAATGCTTATCTTTGATGATGAAGGTGTAAGGAAAGACGTAGATGGCAAACCTGGTAAAGTAAAAGCTATGGGTCTTGACTTGAAACGTAGTGACACTCCAGACTATATGCAGAACTTTTTGAGTGATGTTCTTGTTAAAATTCTAACAGACTGTACAGAACAAGACGTTATCGATATGGTTAAAATATTCAAGAAAGAGTTTAGAGCGAAGCCTGGTTGGGAAAAAGGAACTCCTAAACGTGTTAACAATCTTACTATGTACAGAAAGAAAGTACAGAAGATTGCAAAAGCACATGGTAGAGAATTTAAACTAACAGGTGCCGAAGACAAAAGAGATAAAGTACATCTTCCGGGTCATGTTAGTGCGGCTTTAAATTGGAATACTCTACGTGAATTACATGGAGACAAATATTCTATTGAGATTACAGATGGTATGAAAACTATTGTATGTAAACTAAAACCTAATGCGTTAAAAATGACAAGTATAGGTTATCCAATCGATGAAAAACGAATTCCAGAATGGTTTCAAGAACTTCCGTTTGACGATGAGTTAATGGAAGCAACAATCATTGATAAGAAACTAGATAATCTTATTGGTGTTCTTAAGTGGGACTTAAGTGATGCTGATGCATCTGAACAATTTACAAATTTATTTGATTTTTAAATGTATACTGATACAATAAATTCTGTAGAGTTTAAGATTATTGGTAATAATTTGAAAGAGTTTTTACAAGGACTGATTACTAATAATATAAACAATATAGATAATGGACCAGTAGAAACATTTATACTTACTCCTCAAGGTAAGATAAAACATCAAGTAACAATAACAGATAAAGGCGACAGCTTTAATATATTATGCACTAATGACCAAGGAGATTTGTTTAAGTTTTTAAATATGTATGCAATGCTTAAAAGAATAGTTGTAGAAAAAGTAGATGTACAAAATGTATATGATAAGAAATACTTCTTAAAACTTTTAGAAAAGGGCAAACTAGATACTAATTTCTTAACACAGCCTTCTTTATATCCTGCTGAGGTAGATGATAGTTTAGTTGATTATAATAAAGGTTGTTACATAGGTCAAGAGGTTGTTGCAAGAATGCATTATAAACAGAAGAATAAGAAACAAATACTAATAAGAAACAAATTAGACATAATGTATTCAACTGCAAAAGTATTACTAGAGATAGAAAATTGGATTATTGTTAAGGTACCAGTAAATGTGTAAAGTAGGAATAGTAGGGTCTAGCTATAGTGTAGGTATGCATCATAACAAAGAGACTGGTGAAAATAATTTAGCATTACCATTTGAGACATGGTTAGAGAAACATACAACAAACATGAGGTTTTTTAACTCAGCATGTTCTAGTAAAGGTACTGAACTTTACCTAAATAAGATTGTGTACTTAAAAGAAAAGCATAATATTGATGTTTTATTAATGGAGTTAGTAAACAATAGGTCAGAGTTAAACTTTAAATGTCTTGCAGAACCTTATCTAAAGATAAAGCATGTAACTGATATGTCTATTATAGAAGATGATGTATACAAAAATTCTGCATCCATATATGAATTCATGAGAGCATTAACCCAAGACATGGAAGAAGAATGGTTTGCGAAAACTAGAAAGACTTTTCAACATTGGAAAGAAACACAAGAACAAATGGCGGCAAATCATATGTCACCAGAGTTTTGGGGCATGTTAGATGTATATCAAGCAATTAAGCTATGTAAACTATTAGATATAAAAGTTGTAGCATGGCAGAAGTCATGGGACTTCTACAACTATCCTGGATTTAAATCAATGCTACAGAAATCAATATATGTAGACTTTGATGGCACAAATGCACATGAATATTATATAAAGAAATATCCTGATAAAAATATCACATGTGATGAAACACATTTTAATGATGAAACAAATGAAGAAATGATTAAAGATTTCATTGCACCCAAATTAGAACAAGCAAAACACTTGCTGAATATTAGTAGGATGTCAAAGTAATGACAAATACATATACTAAACTAATAAATCGTAGAGCAACCAATGAGGCTTCTGACGAATGTTATACGCCAGAGGACCAAGTTATACCTCTACTAAAATACTTAGATAAGGATAAAACATACTATGAAGCAACTAGCGGAAAAAGTTCAAGCATTCTTTCAGGATTTACCAAACACGGCTATAATATGGTTGGGTCTGATACTAGGGATTTTTTTGATTGTGAACAGTCTGATATCTTTGATGGTGTTATAACTAATCCGCCATATAGCAAGAAAGACCAATTCTTAGAACATTGCTATGCATTAGATAAACCCTTTGCTTTATTACTTCCTGTTACAAGTTTTCAGGGAGCAAGACGAGGAAAGATGTTTATGGACAAGGGAATGTCTGCACTTGTGTATAACTATAGGATAGATTTTACTGGAAAAGGTGCACCTACTTTTGGAAATGCTTGGTTTATATGGGGTTTTATGCCGCCAAATCAAATACATTGGGTAGATAATCCAGTAGCAGGAAAAACTAAAAAGGGTATTGACATTGATAGCAAATAGTGTTAATATAGTATTAATAAACCATAAGGAGAACAAATAACATGCAAGATATTTTAAAAGATATTGTTAAGCATACTCATTCGTTAGGTATCATTCAAGCGGCTAAAGTCACTACAGATGATGAAGGAACAACGATTGATGCTATGGATGACGATAGAACTGTGGTATTAAGGGGTAAATTACATACACCAGTCAATGAGTTTAAAGGTAAGTTTGGTCTTGGTAGACTAGGCGTACTCAGTGGTTATCTTAACTATGAGGGAGAAGATAGAGAAGGTAAAACTGTAAAAGCTGGAGTAGAAGTAGGACATGAAGAACGTAATGGTGAAATGGTTCCTACTCAATTATCATTTTCAATTCCAGGTGCAATGCAATCAACTTATCGTGTAATCGTAAGTGAACTAGTAGATGCACAAATCAAAACTGCAAACTTCAAAGGTGCCAAATGGGACGTTGAAGTTATGCCAACACAAAAAGCAATCAAGGACTTACAATACTTCGCAGGTATTCTAGGAGCATTTGATCCACTCTTTACTGTTAAGACAGTAGACGGCGTACTGAAATTTTTTATCGGTGACCGTTCAACTGATAGAGTAGAACTTCCATTCGCACAGAATGTAAACGGTGAACTAAACACTGGTTGGAGTTTCCCTCTATCAACTGTATTAACAATCTTGAAACTTGGTGATACTAGCACAATGAGTGTTAAGATTTCAGACCAAGGTGCAATGATGATACAAGTAGATAGTGGTATTGGACTCTACGAATACATCTTACCAGCTAAATCAGGTAACTAGCAAGTGATTGACTTAGGTAAAAACAATCTAAGTTCCGGTTATGCAATTTTCTTGCCGGCTATTTCAAATTTCTATGTTCGTAAAATCTCTCAACATTATGCGGACAAGACAGATATGTTCCCACCAGAACGTATTCCAAAAGGATTTGAACACGGCTTAGACGGATTGAATATTCTGGATAAGGACAAGGGCTATGTGCATTATTCACATGGTCTATATTCCGCAGGTCACGCCAATCTCGATTTAGAAGGTTCTAAAATCGATGATGGAATGGTTGTCAATCGTAACAGAGAAAACACAGTACTAGTAGGTGATTCAGGAGGCTATCAGATTGGTAGTGGTGCTTGGAAACTTGACTGGTCTCAGTTTGAAAATGGTGCAGATTGGCAAAAGACAAGGTGTGGTATTATGACATGGTTAGAAGAATACTGTGATTATAGTATGACACTTGATATTCCCATGTGGGGATATCTTCCACAGTATCGTGACAAGACAGGTTTAAAATCGGCTGATGAGTGTTTAGAAAAAACAATATTTAATCATAAATTCTTTATCAATAACCGTATTCCTGGCAAAACTAAGTTTCTCAATACACTACATGGTGCTAATTGGGATACTAGTGAGAAATGGTATCAAGCAGTCAAACAATTCAATGACCCTAAAGTCTATGGCAATAGAGCATTTGAAGGTTGGGCTATGGCTGGTGACCATGCCGGTGATGCAGAACTTCTGCTAAGGCGATTAATCACAATGCGTGATGATGGCATGTTAGCAGGTGACGATGTTTGGATACACGTTCTAGGCATTAGTGTTCTCCCATGGGGTTGTTTCTTAACAGCCATACAAAGACAACTAAGAGAACATGTTAATCCAAATATCACAATATCTTTCGATGCGGCCTCTCCCTATATAACTGCATCTAAAGGATTAGCATACGATTATCCTGACTTGAATGCAAATGCTTGGTCTTATAAAACTAAAAAGTTGAACTGGAGACAAGATATTTCTAATCCGGATCAACCTTGGATGTATGAAGGTGCTATTGGTTCACGACTTAATATGCGTGATATCAACTACATGCAACCAGGTATGTTGAATAGGAACAAGAAAGAAGCAAAATCAAGTTGGGATAGTCTATCCTATATATTAATCCAAGCACACAACACGGAGTATCATATTCGAGGAATGCAAGATGCATTACGTAGATTCGACCACGAATATGAAATGTTGCATGACAAGATTGATATTCATAACATGAATTTAAGCAAAACAAATGTGCTTAGTGATGTTGTGCCTGATACAGTATTGTACTTTGCAAAGTTTGTAGAAGAACTTTTTGTATCAGATAGACCAATGGACATGTTAAGTGACTTTAAAGCATTTTTACGTAAATGTGAAGGATCACGTGTTCAAAACATTTCGACAACTCCAGACTTTATGGAGTTTGAAGAAGCAAACGTAAAAACTGAGGAGTTTGTAGATGCAGTAAAAGGTAAACGTAAAGAATACGAAACACCTGATACTGTAGCAGACTTATTCGGTTAGCGAATAAAGGAGGAAATAATATGTTAGAAAAACTTTTTGGATTATCTAAGAAGAAAACGACGGTTAAAACGGAAGTTATGGCCGGACTTGCGACATTCCTTACTATGGCATATATCACAGTAGTAAACCCTGCGATATTGTCAACTGAAGGTACTGGAATGGAGTTTGGTGCTGTTTTTACTGCCACAATTATTGCGGCAGTGATTGGTACACTAATCATGGGACTGTGGGCTAATTGGCCCGTAGCACTTGCACCTGGAATGGGACTAAATGCCTTCTTTGCATTTGGTGTTATTTTTGGTATGGGATATACTTATCAACAAGCACTGGCGGCTGTATTTATTGCAGGTATAGTGTTTCTTGGATTAAGTTTGACACCAGCAAGAAAGTACATTATCAATAGTATACCGAAAGGTATGAAACTAGGTATAGGAGCAGGTATAGGTCTGTTCTTAGCTATTATCGGTTTGAAGAATGCAGGTGTTGTGGTTGATAATCCAGCTACATTGGTAGGACTAGGAGATATTTCTAGTTGGCCAGTATTACTTGCAGGTCTAGGTTTTGCTTTAATGGCAGTCTTAGATAAACGAGGTATTCCAGGTTCAATTATTATTGGTATTTTATCAGTAAGTGTAATTGCTTGGATAACAGGTATTAGTGATTTAAATGGTGTTGTGGGGTCGATTCCGAGTCCAGTACATGCATTTACATTGGACTTTAGTTTGATTGCGACTGCCGGATTTATTGGTGTTGCTTTTGCGTTCTTATTTGTAGACTTTTTTGATACGGCAGGTACACTTACAAGTGTTGCCAACCTTACAGGGAAAGTGAATAAGAAGGGAGAAGTAGAAGGCATTGATAGAGCCTTAATGGCGGACTCAACTGCAACTACAGTCGGTGCGTTAATGGGTACTTCTAATACTACATCATACATTGAGTCTGGTGCAGGTATTAAAGAAGGAGGCAAATCAGGATTAACTGCGGTTACCGTAGCAATCTTATTTGCAGTGTGTTTGGTCTTAGCACCATTGGCACAAAGCATTCCAGCATTTGCAACGGCTCCAGCATTAGTCTTTATTGCTACGTATTTCTTACGTAATCTTAAAGATATTGATTGGGACGATGTAAGTGAATATGCACCAGCGGTATTGGCGGCAATTATTATGCCACTAACATTTAATATCGCTTATGGTATTGCTTTAGGTTTTATTGCTCATGTAGTAATTAAAGCGGCAAGTGGTAGACATTCAGAACTTAATGCAGGTTCTTTAGCTATTGCGGCAGTATCAGTACTATATTTTGTAGTACAATAGATAAGTAAGTTTTGTAGGGGCTTGTCCCCTACAATACATTTTTAACTGAAAGGAGGACAAAATGGCATCAGGACAAAGAGCATTCGCTAAAAAGAAAGCACACAGACTTGAAAAACTCAGAGCGGTCCATAGGGCACTTGACAAACAAATCAAAACAGATTATAATAAGTATCAAGACGTTCAAGGCAAGAAGGTTGAAAAAATGAAATTAAAAGAAGAAATTGTATCCCTAGAAAATCAAATAGGGGAACAACCAAATGGGTAGTTATTATAACTACATGCTAGACGAAAGTAGAAAGGCAAATATGGCAGACGATATTAAAAAACAAAAACAAAATGCAACAAGATGGATTTGGGTTACATTTCAAAAAGAAGGTATTCACAAATATCCAGCGGCACTTGATGACCCTGCGTTAGCAACTGGCGATGAGTACGATGTTAGTTTTCTAGGTTATCCTCACAGACATATCTTTCATTTTCGTGTGGCGATTACAGTGACACATAACGACAGAGACATAGAGTTTATACAATTTAAACGTTGGCTAGAGAAACTTTATGCAGAACAAACACTCGTATTAGATTATAAGTCATGTGAAATGATGAGTGATGATTTGTTTGATAAGATTTCAGAGAAATTTCCAGGTCGTAGTGTTAAGATTGAAGTATCCGAAGATGGCGAGAATGGGGCTTTGATTGAATATGGAACTTGATTATAAAAATTCTCTAGCAGAAGATATACAAGGAATGATTCGGGTAGTACCGGATCATCCTAAACCTGGCATCATGTATCAAGACATGGCAAGTGTATTTAATCACCAAGATGGATTATCTAAATGCATGACACTTATAAAAGATTGGATGTATGCTACTCAAGTAGCTTATAATTACACTCGAATCGTAGGATTAGAAGCACGTGGGTTTCCTTTAGCAGGATACTTAAGTGCAGATATGAATAGACCATTTGCTATGGCTAGAAAAAAAGGCAAGTTACCAGGACCAACAATTTTTACAGAATACGAACTTGAATACGGTACGGACGAACTACACCTACAATCTGATTCAGTGTTAGAAGGCGACCGTGTTTTAGTACTTGATGATGTTATTGCAACCGGTGGAACACTGGAAGCAGTAACGTCATTGATTACTCGTATGGGTGCAGAAACAATAGGGATAGCAAGTATAATGGACTTGACTTTCTTAGGTGGTTCTGATAAACTAAAATCTAAGGGATACAATGTTTATAGTATCTTAAAGGAGTAGTATGTTAATTAATATTTTATGGGCTTCAATGACTGGTAATGCAGAAGACGTTGCAGATAATTTTGAAGTGATTGCTAAGAAAAGAAATCATGAGGTCAACTTAGTTGAACTCAACGATGTAACTGCTGATAAACTACAAGAAATGAAACTTGCAGTTGTGGTTACATCAACTACAGGTGATGGTGATTTGCCTCATAATGGTGACGAGTTTTGGGATTGGTTAGAGAATTCAACTAGTCAATTTAAAAATCTTGCATATTCTGTTTGTGCATTAGGTGATAGTTCACATCAGACTTTTTGTGGAGCAGGTAATAAAATAAACAGTAAACTAGATGAACTAGGTGCAACACGTATTAAAAATATTATAGAATGTGATTGTGGCACTGAAGGTTCAGAAGAATGGTTTAAAGAACTACTAAAGGAAATTGAATGATATATCTTGTAGATTTGGAAAGTGTTGAATCCCGCTACACTAAGCAATGGAAGACACATTTCCCAAAAGTTCTTGGAAGCAACGGTTTGAATGTGACGGTGATAGACGGCCCTAGGGCAGGCATTCCCGAAGCCACTACACCCGGTGCTTTTTTGAATTTTGGTGGTACTAACATCTACAAGGCGGCACAGATAACAAAGATATCCCAACTGTTTTGCGAAGGCAAGATTAAAGATGGTGATTACTTTTTGTATACTGATGCTTGGAACCCCACAGTAATACAGTTAAAATATATGGCTGAACTACTTGGGGTGAAAATCCGTATTGGGGGTATGTGGCATGCAGGTTCGTATGACCCTCAAGACTTTCTAGGAAGATTGATAGGGAACCAACCATGGGTCCGAAATGCTGAAATGTCAATGTATGAATGTTTTGATGATAACTATTTTGCAACAAAATTCCATATTGACCTTTTTACCCAGACATTTTTTGAGGACGATAGGGATATCGACCGGCAACTACTTCACTCAATACGACAAGTTGGTTGGCCTATGGAATATATAGAAAGCGATTTAGCAGACTATAAAGGTATGGCAAAAGAGGATATGATATTATTTCCTCACAGGTTAGCGCCTGAAAAGCAACCAGAAGTTTTTGACTATCTAGCAGAGCAAATGCCTGAGTATAATTGGGTAAAATGTCAAGAACTTAATCTATCTAAGGAAGAATACCACACTATGCTTGGTAAAGCAAAAATGGTGTTTAGTGCCAACTTACAAGAGACTTTAGGTATATCTGTATTTGAAGGACTTGTAGTTGGTGCTATTCCACTAGTGCCAGACAGACTATCGTACACAGAAATGTGGTCAGATACATTTAAATACCCTAGTGAATGGACAACTAGTTTAGATGCAGTTAAAGAGAACATAGAACAGATTAAGACACATATACATATATTAATGAATAAGAACTCAGATATGAGCGAATCTATGAATAAAGAGATTGAAAGTGTACGTAGCTTTTACTCAGTAGACAATTTAGTTAAGGAATTGCATAAATACAGTTGATAGTGGGTCTCCCACTCGCTATCACTTTATGGGAGAATAAATCATGGCAAGATATAGAACATTGATTATGAATAACGCTGGGCTTGGTCCAAAGGTTAAAGTAAGACGTTCAATCGATATGCGTGAAATGGCAGACTTTGGTAATATTGCGGACGCTCCGCAAGACTTACCAACGAAAGGCGCTACGCATAGAGGTGCTTTAGGCTCGACATCAGCCACCAAAGGTTATGTTAATCTATCGACAGTTAATGACTTGGTTGTAGTTGATACACAAGACATGGGTTCTGTTGCTGAAACGGCTAGAACTGGTCTTGGTTATAATGACGAACCATATCAATACTAATTTAATTTAAATTAACTATTGACATTACAGACCCACTCGTATATAATAGTATTGTATATGGGTGGGTTTTCCACCATACAGACTAAGACTAAAATAAAGGAACATAGTATAAATGAAAAAGACTTCCGAAATATTAAAAGCAAGACTAGAGGCCAACGGCGCTCGTTATTGGGCTGGAGATAATATAGCAGAGATTATCTACGAAGGCGATAAAGAAAATCTTATAGACGAACTCACTGAAAAGTTTGAAGGTGTGTTAGACAGTTTAGTAATAGATACGAATACAGATCCAAATTCAATGGATACAGGTAGACGTTTAGCTAAAATGTATGTCAATGAACTCATGGCAGGTAGGTATGAATTACCCCCTCCTGCAACTGCATTTCCAAATGAACCAGATAATGTTACAAATGAAAAATATGAAGGTTTACTTGTTGTTCGTTCAGAACTAAAAAGTTTATGTTCACATCATCATCAGCCAGTGGCAGGTGTTGCATACATCGGTTTGATTGCGGCAGACAAACTTATAGGACTATCTAAGTATACACGTATTGCACAGTGGTGTGCTAGACGTGGAACATTACAAGAAGAACTTGCGATGGAAATTAATAGACAGATTCGTAAAGCAACAGGCTCAAATGATGTAGGTGTTTATATTCAAGCAACACATGGTTGTTGTGAGAATAGAGGCATAATGGCTCATAGTTCTCTTACACAAACAACTGTACTCAAAGGTTCATTCTTTGATAATGAACATGTGAAGAAAGAATTTATGGATAACATTAAACTACAACAAGAATTTGCACCAAGATGAAGTTAAGATATTCAGAAGCATTCTATTCTGTACAAGGCGAAGGCAAATATGTAGGAGTACCTAGTGTATTTTTACGTACTTTCGGTTGTAACTTTCGATGCATGAACTTTGGTTTAGATAGAAGTGAACCAATGCGTGATGAAAAACAGAAAATGGGCAATCGTTACAATGACGAAGTAAAAGATTTAATTGACAAGGGAGTACACGAAACTACAAAAGAATTTACAGATTTACCAATCATACACACAGGCTGTGATACATATGCAAGTATATATCCTGAATTTAAGAAATTCAATATGCAGAAAAGTGTTGATGAAGTTGTTGAACATTTATTAAGTTTAACACCTAATGGTAAGTGGGTTCAAGATAACGGGCAAGACGTTCATTTAATTATGACAGGCGGTGAGCCACTGTTAGCATGGCAACGTTTATACATAGATTTATTCGAACATGAAAGGATGCAAGATTTAAAAAATGTTACATTTGAAACAAATACTACACAAAGTTTATATCCAGAGTTTAAAGAATATCTCTCAACTAGGGCAAAATTTAAAACAACATTTAGTTGTTCTCCGAAACTCCCAGTTTCGGGAGAACCTTGGGACACTGCTATCAAACCTGCTATCGCTAGTGATTACAGTGACGTGGTTGGGTCTAGTTTGTACTTTAAGTTTGTTGTTTCTGATAGTGCAGATGTTGACGATGCTGATAGGGCCGTTAACGAATATCGTGCAGTGGGTATTGAATGTCCTGTCTATCTTATGCCATTGGGTGGTAGAAGTGAAGAATACAATCTTACAATCAAAGATGTTGCAGAATTATGTATGGCGAAAGGATGGCGTTTCACACCAAGACTACACATCACCTTATTCGGAAACGCATGGGGCACGTGATGATGGTACTGCATCTAGGTATGACGATTTAGGCAATGACGTTACAGTTTCTAAAAATCTTGAACAAAGAATTAGGGAAGCTGGACATTAGGAAAGGAAAAGAAAATGAATAATTATATTTTTACAAGCGAGAGTGTTAGCGAAGGTCATCCGGACAAAGTAGCAGACCAAATTAGTGATGCATTAGTTGATGCAGGACTAAAGAATGGTGATGAAACAACACGTGTAGCGATTGAAACACTTGTAACCACTAACCACGTAACGTTAGCGGGCGAAGTAAAAAACTTTAACGTGAGCAATGATGAGATAAAAGAAATTGTTCGAAACAAAGTTAAAGATATTGGATATGAACAAGAAGGATTTCATTGGGATAAACTAAAAATCTATAATGAAATTCATGCACAGAGTGGTGATATTGGTTTAGGTACAGATAATTTTGGTGCTGGTGACCAAGGGTTGATGTTTGGATATGCATGTAACCATACAGATAGTATGATGCCTGCACCGATACATTATGCACATGAACTACTAAAAGCATTGAAACGTTTAAGAGTAGACGAAGGATACGAATACATACAACCTGACTCAAAATCACAAGTAAGTCTACAGTATGAAGGTGGCAAGGTAAAACGTGTAGACCAAGTGGTGGTCTCGTCACAACATATTCCTCAATACGAACATTCTATCAGAATGCCTCTATCGAACATTGTACACGAAGTATTAGGAGATTTAGTTGACAATGATACAGTCAAACATTACAATCCTACAGGAAAATTTGAAATTGGTGGGCCTGACGGTGATACAGGACTTACAGGAAGAAAAATTATTGTGGATACCTATGGTGGTTTTGCTCCTCACGGTGGGGGTGCTTTTAGTGGAAAAGATCCTACCAAAGTAGATAGAAGTGCGGCATATATGGCACGTTGGATAGCAAAAAACGTTGTAGCAGATAATATGGCTGATTGGTGTAATATTCAATTAAGTTATGCTATTGGTATTAAAGAACCAACAAGTATCTACATTGATTCAAACGGACACAATCGTAGTATTGAGAAGTTTATTAAAGAAAATATTGACTTGACACCTAAGGGTATTATTGATAGATTTGATTTATTTAATTTTTATAAGTATAGTGAGAATTGTGTTTATGGTCACTTTGGTGATAAGAAAGTTCCTTGGGAACACATAGGGTGGAACGGTGTACAGAACGAAGATGCTGATGCACTGGAAGCCGAAATAAATGAAGGATGTTAGCAGATGTTTTATAAAACAAATGATGATACATTAGGTATTACAGTTAAAGAATTCGTTGATGAATGGTATGAGAAACAAGATTATATTCTTGTCGATATCAGAGATACAGAGGAACGTAAAAGTGCAGGTGCTGTTAAACAAACGTTTAACATTTCAATGTATGAGATACCTGACCAAATTGAAATGGCACCCACACATATTGTGTGTTTGATGTTATGTCAGGATAGCACTAAAGCAGAACAAGTTACGAAGTATCTCAAAAATAATGGATATAATAATATGATTTATATTGAGGGAGGGATTGACGAATTAATACAGGCAGTGCCTGAATTGAAAGGATAATATTATGGATATAATGAAACCAAAGACTTGGTTCAAGTCAGAAGAAGAAGCTGATAGAGACCAAGCTAGATTAATAACAGATGAAAAGAAACGTGACATTGCGTTAGCTGGTATTGATTTAAAATTCGGTCATATTACAAATAATGACCATGATAAAAAAGTTGCTACATTAACAGGAGAACCTTGGGTTAAAGTATTAAAGATGGAACTTGAAAAGGATAAACCCGGATCAGGCTTCTTTGAAATTGACTTTAATGAAGACTTTGTAGAATATCTTGCAAACAATGGGTATGAAGGCAAAGACAACGATGCTATTGTAGATGGTTGGTTCAATGACTTATGCAAGAACATTGTTATGGAAGGTCTTGAAGACGAAGATGGTACAACTAAAAGTGCAGATGTTAAAAGTAAAGATGGTGTAATCATTCAAAGAGTAAAAAGTGAAGATGGCACTGCCGAATACTCTTGACAAATGGCACAACCTGTGCTATTCTAGTATTGTATATAAAACAAAGAGGATCAATTAATGGCTACATTTATTCTTGTTGATAGTTTCAACATGTATCATAGAGCAAAGCACGTAGCAATGCGTGGTGCGAATGTCGATATGAAAATCGGTATGGCTTTTCACATTATGATGAGTAGTGTCAAAATGTGTTATAACAAATTCAATGCCGACCATGCAGTATTTTGTTTAGAAGGACGCAGTTGGCGTAAAGACTTCTATGAACCTTACAAAGCAAATCGTAAAATTGCACGTGAGGCTTTATCAGTACGTGAACAAGAAGAAAATCAAATCATGTTTGATGCATATGATAGTATGGTTGGGTTCTTAAATGAAAAGACTAATTGCACTATGTTGCATAACAAACAAGCAGAAGCAGATGATATGATTGCTTTGTTTATCGAATCACATCCAGATGATGAACATATTATCGTATCAAGTGATAGTGACTATATGCAACTAATCACAGATAATGTAAGAATTTACGATGGTGTACAAAATCGTATCATTACTAAAGAAGGCTTCTTTAAAGATGATAAGAACATGACACCAATGAAAGACAAAAAGACTAAGGAACTTATGCCTGCTCCAGACCCTGAGTGGTTACTGTTTGAGAAATGTATTCGTGGCGATACAAGTGATAATATCTTTAGTGCATATCCAGGTGTGCGTAAGAAAGGATCTCGTAACAAAACAGGAATGCTTGAAGCATATGAAGATAAAGCATCAGGTGGATTCAATTGGAATAACTTTATGTTACAGAAATGGACAGACCATAATGGTGTTGAACATACAGTACGTGAAGATTATGAACGTAACGAGAAACTTATCAATTTAACTGCACAACCTACAGAATTAAAAGTAGATTTCGTTCAGACTATTGCAGATGCAAGTCAACCTAAGAAAGTAGCCGGTGTAGGTATTAACTTTCTAAAATGGTGCGGTGAATGGGATTTACAAAATCTATCAAAGGCGCCTGATGAAATGGCGGCTATCTTAAACAAAGCATATCCACATCAATGAAACATTACATATTTGATGTAGATGGGACACTTACACCAAGCAGAGGTAAAATAGACCATGGCTTCTTAAACTTCTTCAATGAGTTTGTGGAAGAAAACAATGTCTATCTTGCGACAGGTAGTGATGCACCTAAGACTATTGAACAGATAGGACAACAATTATTTAATTCAGTTATCAAAGTTTATAACTGTAGTGGTAACTCAGTTTGGGAAAAAGGTAATAACATTTATAATAACGATTGGACTCTGCCTACTATTCCAAAAATATTTCTACAAAAACAACTTACAGAGAGTAATTTTCCATTAAGAACTGGTACACATTTTGATACGAGACCAGGCTTATTAAACTTTAGTATAATTGGTAGAGGTGCTGATACAAAACAAAGGGAAGAATACGTTAAGTATGATAACGAAACAAGAGAACGATGGATTATAGCAAAAGAATTCAATGAAAATTTTAGAAGTGAGAATGTCGTAGCCCAGGTTGCTGGTGAAACTGGTTTAGACATTATGCCAATTGGTAAGGGAAAACAACAAATCATTAATAATTTTGATGAGTTGGATACAATCATCTTTATAGGTGATAAGACTATGAAAGGCGGTAACGATTATGACATTTCAGAAGCAGTGAAGCAAATGAAAAATGGTCAGAGTTACCAAGTGGATGACTATTCAGATACATGGGACTTATTGTGTCGTATAGGCTAATAAAAGAGGATTAAAAATGTTTAGATTTTTTACACAGAAAGAATGGGCCTTATGGTCCTGGTTAGGGTCAGCATTGATTCTATCATCACTCTGGATACAAGTTGAGATTGATGTTAAGATTAACGAATGGTTTGGTCAGTTTTACGACATGATTCAAAAAGCCTTAGCAGAACCCAATGCTATCACTATTGGTGAGTATTGGAGTAGTTTAGGAACGTTTATCTATCTAGCAATGATATACGTTGCTATTGCGGTTGCAGTAAGTTTCTTTACTGCACACTATTTGTTTAGATGGCGTACATCAATGGTAAATTGGTATCATTCAGTATATGATAAAGCAAGAACTATTGAGGGTGCCGCACAAAGGGTACAAGAGGATACGATTAAATTTTCACGTATCATGGAAGGATTAGGTACAAGTTTCATTGAATCAATTATGATTCTAGTACAGTTTGTTCCTATTCTATTTGGTTTATCAGTAGGTATTCCTATCTTCTTCTTTGGAGATTGGCAGTACGGATTGATTACAGGTGCTATTGTTTGGTCAGTAGGTGGTACACTATTCTTAATTGGGATAGGTTGGTTGCTACGTTTAGTAGGAGTTGAGTATGACTTACAAAAGAAAGAAGCCGCATATCGAAAGATATTGGTTATTGCAGAAGATGATAAAACAGTAAGACCAAAGACAATTAATGAACTGTTCGAAGGCGTTCGTTCAATTCACTTCAAATCTTATTTGCGTTATTTGTATTTTAATGTAGGACGTATTACATACTTACAAGCAAACGTATTAAGTGCTTATGTGTTCCTAGCACCGGCCATTGTAGCAGGCGTAGTAACACTAGGTGTGATGCAACAGATTATTCGTGCATTCGGTAGAGTAGAAGGCTCACTTCAATATCTATTTAAAGCATGGCCTACACTTATTGAGTTAATGAGTGTGTTCAAACGTTTACGTGAATTTGAGCGTCAAATAATTGAAAAACAATAGTGTCAAATAAACCTTACGTAATTTTTATTGACACAGAAAAAATGACTGACTAGAAAGGATAAATACATTTGTACGAAGTTAATTCGTGCAAATGGTTTCAATAGGTATTAAATGTATACAACAGAAATTATAAAAGACAAGTTTTGGATACTGGAAGATGCTGGAGTTAAACTCGGCACTATCAGAAAAGAAGATGGTGATTCCAACTTTGAAGTAATCACGAGGAGTAAAGGTATTGATTACCTAGACCTCGATGCTCTAACTACAAAGTACGGTAAGGCTATCTTAATACCAAAACTTGTTAATAAGATAGACAGTGTAGAATACGGAAAGGCACTTGACGAAGTTAATGGTTATCCGTGCAAACATAAGGCTTGTAACTCAGGTATGGAAGAAAAGTCGGGGAGACACATACCTGTATATACAAAAAGTGATACAAGCAAAACGTATTATGCCGCAGGCTATTATGGTTTACATTTTAGTGGTGTTTGGCGTAATACGTATTGTGTCAAATTAGAAACATTGGATAATTATGAATTCGTCGGTCCATTCAAGACTAAGACAGAACTTGAGGCAGAGGTACTAAAGGCTAGTAAACAAGATTAATGTATAAAAACTTAAAAGAATTAATCGCCATCATAAATCGAGCAAATTTAAGAGGCGAGACAAGTATCCGTTTGTCAATAGACATTGCAAACGGCGTTGAGAATGAACTAGTTAAATTATTACTTGAACTAAAAGAAAGTAGTAAAGACAGTGACCAGGTACTAGACGGAGGCAAATTCCAATCATAAAGATTAAGTAAGGAGAATCAGTATGATTCGTATGATTAAGAATGGGTTGAAGTGGTCAGGAATATTATTAGTTGCAGTGATTTTTTCATTTGTAGCTAACTCTTATGTGAGAGACATACAAGAAAAGATACATGAAGGTATCGGTTGGACATACAAAGTTATCGGTGAAGATACCGGTGAATTCCTATATGACCTTAATGGTTGGGTATTCAATGGTAAAGGATTTGATAGTGAACGTGATATTAAACACGTTATCCACGAAAGCTATAAGAGTATCGTACAAGTAAAATCTAAACCAAGTGATGATGCATTTGTTAATAATTTAGGTGGCACAGGTACAGGTTTCTTTGCTAAAGTTACAGACACCCATGCTTATATCGTAACGAATTTTCACGTTGTAGAAAGATATGTTGCTCTGCCAATCAATCTTAAGTTAGAAATTACCACAGCAACAGAATGGTGGCCTTATGAAGGTGAAATCATTGGCTATGATCCAGTAGCCGATATTGCAGTTGTCAGAATAGAAAAGAAAGACAACGAAGACTGGAAAGCATTAGAGTTTGTTGAAAGTTCAAGAAAAGATATAACTGAAGGTGATCCAGTAGTAGTTATTGGACATGGAATGTCACTGCCTTATACTGCGACAGTAGGTAGCATTAGTTATACTAATAGATTTGGTACAGGCCCATATACATTACATCTACAGATAGATGCAGTTGTTAATCAGGGTAACAGTGGTGGTCCAGTAATGACTATGGACGGAAAAGTAGCTGGTGTTATACTTAGTATTCTATCTCCGGGAAGACAAACTCCTGGATGGGATGGAGTAGGATTAGCAGTACAATCAGAAATTTCACAAAGGGCTGTTGATTACATATTAGAGAATTATGTAGATGGAGAACCTGTTGCTTGGGTCCCTTATTCTGAATTACCATTTACATTTAAAATATGGACATACGATGAACTAAAAGAAAGAGAAATTTTAGAGTTACCTCGTAAAGATAGAAAGATGGTATATGTTGATTTAACAGACCTACCGAATAGTGCGGCCGCAGAAGCTGGCTTACAACAAGGTGATATCTTTTTAGAGATAAATGGTAAAGAATTCTACGGACCTATGAACATTATTGAAGCAGGATTACATGCGTTTCCTGGTGACACAATGACGCTTAAAGTAAAAAGAGGAGATGAGTTTACAGGGTATGAAGAATTTGAATTTAGTTTCATACTCAAAGAAAAAGATCCTGCTGTTTTACAATCCTGGCTTGACCAAAGAAAATCAAATACAAGATAAATATAAGTTAACTACGAATATTTTTCATAAAAATAGATAAATACATGTAGTAAATTTAACAAGGAATTCATATGGCAAGACCTAAACCAACTATTCTACTTGAGCATACAGATAATAAAACTTATCGAAGTGAACAAGTCTTAAAAGCAGACGCCGTGTATGCGGTATTCCATAAAGGAGTAGCCATAAACCTTCGTAGTTTAAATTCATTAGTCAACTTCCCAGGACCAAAATATAAGAAAGTATCGTTCTCTAATCCAGGACATGCTATTAATTTGGCACAGAGATTAAATAATCTATTTCGTTGTGAAGACTTTGAAGTTTACATTTTGACCAAGGGCGAGAAACTAGAGTTAGACTAGTGTTAAAAAATGAACTAATCCAGTATCTAAATGTGCATACAAAGGGTCGAAAGGCGGGCCGCAAAGAGTTTCGCACAAACGATATTTTCATTAGTTCTTCTGAAAACAATAAAAACTTTAGATTAACATCATTCGGTGCTAAAATACTCAAATCTCATTTCAAAGAGTACGTAATCAAAAATACCAATAATGTTGGAGTACATCTTAAGATTGACCACACAGGTAAGATGATTCTTGTACTTGATAGATATCTAAATAGTCCATATATATTGACGAATCAGCGACTAAGAGTGTATGAAGAAGCTATTGCGGCTGAAATATCACTACTTGGATTAGAGGATTGGGTCGAACAAAAGCACATTTTATCAGAAATACACCAAAATAACTAAAAAAACTTGATTTAATTTAGGTCAAAAACTTGACAGATTAGAGAATCGTGTTATAGTGTATACATAATGAATAACAAAGGAAGTGAAAATATGTCTGCAAAAGTTTCAACACATGATATGGATGTTCGAATTGTACGTCCTTCTGATATAAAAGCTGAAATCAATTATGCTTTTAATCGTCAACGACCCGTCTTTATTTGGGGTCCCCCCGGAGTAGGTAAATCTGAGATAGTAGATACTATCACACAAGAAAGGTCAGGTTATATGATTGACCTTAGACTTGCTCTTATGGAACCTACTGATTTACGAGGTATCCCATACTATAATGAGAAAACAAACACTATGGATTGGGCAACACCTTCTGACTTACCTAGTCAAGAACTTGCTGACCAGTTTGAAAACATTGTATTGTTTTTAGATGAAATGAACCAAGCACCGCAATCAGTACAAGCGGCGGCTTATCAACTTATTCTTAATAGGCGTTTAGGTAATTATACTCTACCTGATAATGTTCTTATTGTTGCCGCTGGTAACAGAGAATCAGATAGAGGTGTTGCTTATAGAATGCCTTCTCCACTTGCTAACAGATTTGTACACTTAGAAATGGGTGTTGACTTTGAAGATTGGCAGACTTGGGCATTAGAAAATAAAATCCATGCTGATGTTGTAGGTTACTTAACATCTAATAAAATGGACTTGTTTAACTTTGACCCTAGAACTGCTTCAAGGGCTTTCGCAACTCCTAGGTCTTGGACATTTACATCACAGTTGATGCCGATGGAAGGTGAAACTATTGATGATAGTAAACTACATGACTTGATTGCAGGTACTGTCGGTGATGGTGTTGCTACTAAGTTTATGGCTCACCGAGCGATTTCAGGTAAACTCCCTAATCCAACTGATATCTTAAAAGGTAAGGTCAAAACGGTATCTAGGGAAGCTAAGGAAATCTCAGCTATGTTCTCTCTAACTGCTTCACTATGTTATGAGTTAAAAGAACATGCCGAGAAAAACAAAGGTAAGATGGATGAGTTATACAAAATGGCTGACAACTTTTTCAGGTTCATGATGGATAACTTTGAAACTGAAATGATTGTTCTAGGTGGTAGAACTGCACTAAAAGTTTACAAACTTCCACTAGAGCCTAGGAAGGTTCCTTGTATCGAGGAGTTCTTTAAGAAATACGGTAAGTTGATTATCGAGGCTCATAACGCATAAGAGCAGACACTTTAATGCGTTTAAGAGGGAGAGAGGTCTTGACTTCTCTCCTTTTTTTTGTTATAATTAGATATGATTTGGGAAACAATTAAAGCACAGGCAAAGATCCACGGCAGTAAAACTGCCTTGATATGCCATGATAAAAGTTATACATATAGAGAATTAGTTGAGAGTGTAGAAAAACTATCGGCTACATTATCTACAGCCATCAGACCTGGTGAGCGAGTATTATTTGCAAGTGAAAAAGAATATCATTATGTAAGAATGGTTCTGGCATGTGATGCCTTAGGTGTAACATTTATGCCAACGTTTCCCAATTTATCAGATGAAATAGTTGAACGTATAAAGAATGCAAGTCACCCAAATCATATAATTCTAAGTGAAGACGATGCACTAAAACTAAAGCCACACAATAAAGGCTTAATGTTTGCCAAAGGTGCAGACGATTTGTATACTGTTATATTTACTAGCGGTACTACAGGAGAGCCTAAGGCGGTCCCACATACTAGAATGGCTTGCATTCAAGGTTCAATACAAAACATCTTAATACAAACTTTAACATCCGATGATGTAATACTTTCACAACTTCCTCCTTGGACTATTGGTGGACTGTATCTATATACACTTCCAGGTCTAATGAAAGGTTCTACAGTAATTTGTGAAATGTTTAATCCAAGACGTTATATACAAATATGTAAAGAATATAAACCTACTATAGGTATTATTGTTCCTGCTATGATGTTGGCACTATCTAAAATCAGAGGCTGGAAAGAAGCAGACTTATCTCACTGGCGTGAGTTAGGGTTCGGTAGTACAGTTTGTCCTAAAGAAATGTTACAAGAACTATTTGACAAGGGAGCACCTGCATTAAGAAACTTATATGGTTGTACAGAAACACATGTACCGATGTTTACACATTTGGCAACTCCAGATGATCCACATCCTTTGCAAATTCATATCACTGATAACTATGATTTCAAATTAGATAGATATGGTGTTGCTTGGATTAAAGGTGATTGTGTTACAAAAGGATATCTAAATCAAGAGACACCTATAGATGATGATGGTTATTGGAGTACTGGTGATGTACTAGAAACTCAGCATAATCTTTTATTTTATAAATCACGTAAAACTGATTTAATAAAAGTCAATAGTTATAATGTATCTCCTGTTAGGATCGAGAATATGTTTCTACCACATACTGATGTTAATGAAGTTTGCGTAACATACCGTGATAGAGAACTAGGAGAGAAAGAAATTGTTGCAGTAGTCAGTGTGGATAGCAAGATAAATAGTGATGAGTTAATGAAATTTGTTAAAGATAAGCTATTTCAGTACGAATTGCCCAAAGAGATTATTATTACAACAGATCCATTACCAAGAAACCCTATGGGAAAAGTTCAGAGACATGTTGTCAGGGAAAAGTTTGTGGAGACAGAATGAAGAATAAAGTAAATAAAATTGTCATTCTAGGTGGCGGTGCGGCAGGTTGGTTCACTGCTGGATATTTAAAATACAAAAATCCTAATATTGATATAACATTAATTGAAAGTAAAAAGATAGGCATCGTTGGTGTAGGCGAAAGTACTATACCTCAACTTGGTGACTTCTTTAAAGAAATGGGCATTGAAGAACGTGACTGGATGAGCCATACAAATTCAATATACAAACTAGGTAATAAGTTTGTTGGTTGGAATAAAGAAGGCAACAGAGACCATGTCACTAATCACTGGAACTGTTCTAAATTTGAAGAACAGTATTTTTCATTCTCATTTGCTTTACCTGAAAAACATTTAACAACAAGTTTCTATCATCAATTACAAACAAAAGATTTCTTTACTAACTCAAAAGGTGATCCTGGTGTAGATGATAAATGGAATGATTACTGGTTGCAATTATGCCGTGATGGCAGAAAGAACTGGTGGGAAATGTCTGAGGATATGCAAGAGCAAACATATTTAATGGACATGAACAAAGCACCATTTGATATGGATGATAATATTCTCATTGGTAACTGGCAGGCAAAAACATATCATGTAGATGCAGAAAGATTTCCAGAAGTAGTTAGAGATAGAGTTGCATTGCCTAGTGGTGTAAAGCATGTTTGGGGTCACGTAAAAGATATTGTAAAAGATAATGAAGGTTACGTAGAAAAATTAGTATTAGAAGATGGATCAGAATTTGAAGCAGATTTATTCTGTGATGCAACAGGCTTCAATCGTTTACTAACAGGAACAATGAATAATGGTTGGCATGATTATGACCATATCTTTACACGTGATGCGATTGTAGGTCCAGTAGAATACAAAGATGTGTATTCAGAGTTTAGACCTTACACACAATCATATGCAGGCGATGAAGGTTGGACATTTATTATCTCACTATTCAATCGTATGGGTTCAGGATATATCTTTGATAAAACTGAGATAAGCCCAGAAGAAGCTAAAGAAAAGTTTATGAAGTATTGGGATGGGTATAAGTTTATTAAAGAACCAAGACATATTACATGGGAGTCAGGTCGTATGAAAACTCCTTGGAATAAAAATGTAGTTGGTATCGGAATGGCTGGTGCGTTTGTAGAACCAATGGAAGCTAATTCGTTGTATGTCGCACAGGCATCTATTCAGTTAGTACATAGAATTATCAATCGTGCTAAAGATGAAGATGCAGTAATCAATCCTTCGCAACTTTATGCATACAATAGAAACATGTGCCAATTAGAAGATGGTATTGCAGACTTTGTTGCTTATCACTTTACTCTATCAGATAGAGAAGACACACCTTTCTGGCGTAAGCAAAAGCAGTTAGGTATAGAAAGAAATCATAAAGAAGCATGTTGGAATGAATATAATAGACCTACAAACCACATAGGTAATGGTGTGTATCCAGACTACATGTGGGCTATGTTAGCCGTGTATTTGAACAAGTTTGATGATAGTGTCAAACTAAATACTAGAAAAGAATTAATGGAAAAAGCCAATATCATGTTTGAATACTGTAATAAAATGAGTAAAGAAAACGGCAAGTATGCACCACATGCCTACGATTGGCACCGTAAGTTTTTATTTGAAGGAAAAGATTACAAACAAGTATTGGAAGAAGCACTAGCAAAAGTATCTAGGAATATTGCATAATGACATACCAAAATAAAGTAACATTGAAAGTATTTTTTATGTTAGCAGTAGCCGTGATTGGAATACCTGCTTACTTCTATATGGGCGGTTCATGGCAACTTGCTCTTGCTTTTACTTTATATGGTTGTGTTACTAATGCATTATCACAAATTGCATATCATAGATGGTTGTGTCACGACCAGTTTGTTCCACATATACTAGGACGTTTAGCAATGCTATATGGTATTGTTATGAGTGCTAATGGTAGTCCTATACAATATGTTTACTCACATTTAAATCATCATAAGAATTCAGATAAAGAAAAAGATACACACAATCCAGCAGAGTTAGGATTGTTTAAAATGTGGTTAGGTCAGTATAAGACACCAGAAGATTTTATTAGTTTGCGTTTTTTATTAAGAAAACGTGATGTAGTTTTTGTTGATAGACATTACTGGAAACTATATGTATTGTTCACATTAATACATTTCATCATAACACCTTGGTTAGTTGTATGGCAAGCATTTAATTTTACTCATATGTGGGTAGCATTAACTTGGTTAAACTATGCGGCTCACAAAGATGGTGGACCTAGTAAACTAACTGGCTTTGCAAACGTATGGATGATGGGTGAAGGGTGCCATGATATACATCATAATTATGCTAATAGATTAGATATGTCACATGATGATTTAACAGATTGGGCTGGCAGATATTATATACCAGCATTGTTGGCTAAAAGATGAGAAGTTTATTAAAAATATGGCAGTATGCCTTAGGGTCTTACTCAGATGATAAGACAAAACCTTATGACACACAAATGTTAATCATAAGAACTTTTTGGGTACTACTACACATTACTACATGTGTAATGATTATACTAGGTAACGGTCATTTAATGGGTTGGTGGTAATGAAAGTATTAGAAACATTTACTGGTGCACAAAATTATGAATTTAAAGTTGTAGAATACGACAGTAGTATGAAAGCAGACCTAGAAGAATTTTGTCAGAAATGTGACAAGGCAGGCATACTAAATAATGCTAGTCTCAAAGCATTAAAGTTTGGCAAATGGGGTTCACAAGAGAACTGGTGGTTTGTTTATCATGAGGATAAAATAATATCAATGGCAGGAGCACATTACTTGCCACATGTACATGATACATGTTATATGATAAATTATAGATTAGCAACATTACCTGAGTGGCGTAATATGGCAGATGATAGACAGAATACTAGAAGAATGTATCATGAGTTTGGATTTGCAAGATTAGTTCCTTTTATGGCTGATTGGGCTGTTGAACAAGGTGCAACTGATTGTGTAGTGACTACCGCATCAGAAGACCACAGTGACGATAGAAGTGGTACGATGCACAAGATATGGAGATTTGCTTACGTGGCTTGGCCACATGAAGATAAGTTATCTCTATTGCATAAGGATTTCCCATTGTATGGGATTAAGCAAGATGTATGGAGATTTAATTGGAGAAACTTTCGTACAGGTGAAAGGATAGAATATGCTAGATAAAATAACATATGGTTGGAAAATGAGAATACTATGGATTGTATTGCATATTGTATTAATTTACAGTATTATATCAGCGCCAGAGTATTTTTGGTATTCATTTGTATGGGGTTGCATAACAACTATGGTAGGTGGCTTTGCTGGTTGGCATAGATATTGGGCTCATAGAAGTTATCAGACAGGAAGGAAAAGACAAGTACTTCTTCTTTGGTGGGGTGCATTGGGCTTTCCAGGTAAACCACTTCCTACTCTAGGTGGACATAGATTACATCACAAATATGCAGATGTAGAAGGTATGGATATTCATTCACCAAGAGAAAAATCATGGTGGGAAAACTTGATGGGTTTTTATGAAGACTTCCCTCCTGAACGTAGAATTTTTAAAGACTTGTATTTGGATCCACAAGTAAGATTTATGCAACGATATTATTTTCAAATTATAACAGTTGCAATGATTGTATTATTCTTAATCGATCCAATCTTACCCGGTTACGTATTGGGTATCACAGGTGTATATCAATTTTGGGTAGGTACATTCGGTATAGTACACTTACTACATATATTTGGTAAATCAGACCATGACACAGGAGACGATAGTAAAAATAGTTGGTTACTTGCAGTGTTTACATTCGGAGAAGGTTGGCATAACAATCATCATAACAATAGTTTAAGTTATACCACACAAGAAAAATGGTATCAGTTTGACCCGACCGGGTTAGTAATTAAATATTTTATAGCAACGGATTTAACACATGACCGTATATATTAATGACCTGTCTTGCTTTACACCTTTCGGTGATTTAGAGCAAACATGGAAGGGCGTAACAGAAAACAAAGTAGCATATGGACCTATTACTAAGTTTGATCCAAATGAAAGTAGATACACACGAAGCAAAGTAGCAGGTGAGTTTCATTTTAATGCAGAAGATTATCCTATCATAACAGAATCAGAACGTGATAGACTTCCAGAATCTAATCAATGGGCGTTAGCATTAGCAAGTAAAATAGATTTAGATACAATAGATAAAAGTAGAACAGGTGTTATTGTTTCACCAGGCTTTTCAATGTACTTAGAAATACTAAAAGCAAATAAGGATAATGCAGATAACATTTATCATTACTGTCCTGATATGATTGCACACAATATAAACATGAAATATGGTTTAACTGGTGCTAGTGCAATAACATTAACTGCCTGTAGTACAGGTATCTACAGTGTTATATGGGCTTCTATGATGATTGAAATGGGAATGATAGACCATGCTTTAGCAGGCTCAGTAGATGTAACAATACAACCAGACGCATTCAAACAGATGGGTAAACTAAGAGCCTTATCAACCAAATATAATGATACACCAAAGAAAGCATCAAGACCATATGATATCGGACGTGATGGATTAGTATTAAGTGAAGGTGGCGCAATATTCTTATTAAGTAAAGATAAGACAAATAAAACAATTTGTCAAATAGATGGGTATGCAGTAAACAACGATGCATATCAAACTGTGGCACCACATCCTAACGGAAAAGAAGTACAAAAATGCATGTCAGATGCGTTGAAAGGTTCAACACCTAGTCTTATTAATGTTCACGGAACATCAACACCAATGGGTGACTATGCAGAACTAGATGCTATCAATAGATTAGGATTACAAGATGTACCGATAGTTGCTAACAAATCGCAGTTAGGACACTGTATGGGAGCCGCAGGCTCTGTAGAGTTAGCTATGTCTATTATGTCTCTAAAACACGCTATTATACCGCCTACGGTCAACGTAGAAGCGTTTGAAGAAGGATATAGTCCAAAGATATACAATACGTCAACTAGTGCAGAAATAACGTCTGTATTGTGTAATTCTTTCGGTTTTGGCGGTACGAATGCTAGTATTTTAATTAGCTAAAAACTTGACAATATCACGAATCGTGTTATTATGTATACATAATGAAAGAAAAAGGTGACTCAAATATGCAAGTAGAAAAAGCACAATCAGTAGACGATATTGTTGATAATGCATTAAAAGGTGCAGGCATCGAAATTGATGAAAATTCAAGCGAACCTGTAGTATTCGACTATACTGATAAAGAAGTCAAAGAAATGATTGTCGCTGGTAGAGTAAGAATGCTTATCAAACATCCATTCTTTGGTACACTTGCTACAAGATTAAAATTAGTTGAGGCAGAATGGTGTCCAACAGCCGCAGTTGACGGCAAACATTTTTATTATAACTGTGATTTTTTCAGAACTCTAACATCGGAAGAGATTGACTTTGTAGTAGGTCATGAGGTTCTTCACTGTGTTTATGACCATTGTGGTGAAGGTGGTCGTCTATTTGATTTTGATGAAAAGAATCGTGATGCTCAACTTTGGAACGTAGCCGCTGACTATAAAGTTAATCAAGGCTGTGTTGAAAGTAGAATTGGTGTCATGCCAAAATCTGCATTATTTGATACAAAATATCATGGTAAGTACACTGAGGAAATTTATCAACATCTGAAACAAACAGGTCAAGGTCAAGACAAAAAAACACTTGACCAACATATCATGGGTAATGGTAATGATTCAACAGGTGGTACTGGTGAAACTGATCCTACAGGACGTAAAGCACCAATCAAAATTTCTAAGGAAGAAGCAAAACAACTTAAAGACCAAATGAAACAGGCTGTTATTCAAGCGGCTCAAACTGCTGGTGCTGGTAATATGCCTGGTGATATCAAAAGACTTGTTAAGTCTATGACAGAACCTAAGATGGATTGGCGACAGTTACTTAATACATCTATTCTAAGTTTACTTAAATCAGATTTCACATGGATGAAACAATCAAGAAAATCTAGGTCAATGGGTGTTTATCTTCCTGGTCAAGATAACGATACTATGATTGATTTAGGTATCGGTCTTGATGTTTCAGGTTCTATTGATAATCAAATGTTGGCTGACTTCATGGGTGAAGTTGGAGGCATCATGCAACAGTTTCAGGACTTTAGACTTAGAGTTTGGACTTTCGATACTGAGGTTAATGAATTTTCATTCAAAGAATTTACTCCGATGAATGCAGATGAAATTAAAGACTATGAGATTAAAGGCGGTGGTGGTACTGACTTTGATTGTAACTTTAGTTTCATGGAACAAAACGATATCAATCCTGATAAGTTTGTAATGTTTACTGATGGGTATCCATTTGGTAGTTGGGGCAATCCAAACTACTGTGATACACTATTTGTTATTCATGGAAGTGAATCAATCATCCCACCATTTGGCGAACACGCCTACTATCAAAAAGCCGCATAAATAGTAGGGAGTAAAAAACTCCCTTTCATAAGAGACTAAATATTATTAATGAGCGATACATTACTATTGAATGCGGACTACAAACCTCTCGGACTTTCACCTCTTTCTACATTAACATGGCAAGAAAGCATTAAACTTATCTGGCTTGATAAGATTAACGTAGTCGAATGGCATGACGATTGGGAAGTACATAGTCCTAGTCACACCATGCGTGTCCCTAGTGTCATTGCAGTACGTGAATATGTGTCTCAGAATAAAGAAGGTATAAATTTCTCACGTAAAAATGTATTCATACGTGACCATTATACTTGTCAATATTGTTTAGATGCATTCCCTTCAAAAGAACTTACACTGGATCATGTTATACCTAGGTCAAAAGGTGGCAAGTCTGGTTGGGATAATATGGTATCTGCATGTAAAAAATGTAATCTAGCAAAGGGTTCAAGAACTGATATAAGTCCTGTAAGAGTACCAACTAAACCAAATTTTTACAATCTAATGTCTCAAAAGAACTTCACAGTAAGGATAAAACACCGTATTTGGTTAAATTACCTTGATTGGCCTGAGAAATATGTTGATTTAGTAGCATAATTATTAAATAAAGGCTTGACTTCGTTACCCCAATTTGTTATAATAGTAGTTGAATAATTAAGTTATTCTATTATATATAATAATTAAACTAATGTCAAAGGAGTATACAACAATGACAGAAGAAAATAAACAATCGGAAGCGCCAGCTAGTGCACCAGCACCAAGCGAGGCACCAACGGTTACAGTAAATGACTTGGTCAATATTTACAATATTATTGACTTAGCATCAAAACGTGGGGCTTTTCAAGCCGCAGAGTTATCATCAGTAGGAGCAATCGCTAATAAAGTAAAGGCATTCGTTGACCATGTCCAAGCACAACAAAAAGCGGCGGCAGATGCGGCTGGTGAAAAAGCTGGTGAACAGCCTGCTGAAACTACAGAAGGTACAGATAGTTAATTATGGCAATTACTAAACACATTGGTAGACATAAAGGCACAGGTCAACGCCTAAGTGTAGTCTTTATGCAAATACCAGAAGACAAGGAACATGCTCTAGTAGTTTACTCAGACATGTTACAAGATAAATTCCATGATGATTTCATGGCGGCTATCGTATCGCCGGAAGGCCAATCTGCAAATAATTTGCATGAGGCACTTCAACGTAAAACGTTTTGGAATGGGGAAACAATGTTAGAATCACTACATACCAGAGGTCACTTGAAAAAGGTACCAGTGGATGCAGTGATAATGCAACCAACGCCACAACAACAAATCCCACTAGCAGATATTCTTAAAGAAATGAAGAACATCAGTGAGGGAGCAGTTGCGCCGGATCCTGAATTTGGTGAAATGCCAGGTCAGAGAATTGACGAGCAAGTAGCATTAAACAGGGATCAAGATAATAAAGCAATCGCACAAAATCTTTTACAACAGGCTGTCCTATTAGAGGATGAAGCTGAAAAGAAAAGAGCGGAAGCAGTTAGGTTTGATCCAACTCTAGCACAAAAGGCGGCAGAAGCCCCTAAACGTGGAAGAGGTAGACCAAAAGGTACTACTAAAGATGCTATGGCGGCAAAAACAACCTCAGCAGAGGTATAAAACTATGAGTAAGCGTAGTGAAATATTAAATGCAATTACACATGAACGTGAAAAGCATACTGATATGCCTGGTTCAGAATTAGATATTAAGAACACACCCAACGATTGGGTTGCAATAGCTTCTTACTATCTTGTACAGAATACAAGGAGAGCCACTATGCTTACTCCACCATCAGCAGAAGATTATAAAGATAACCTGATTAAAGCAGGTGCAGTAATCTTAGCCGCAATCGAACATATTGATTCGATGAAAGATAAGGATGAATTATCATAATGGAATTCGATAGAGACGGAGAATTCGATAGGGTAATGGAAGAAATATTTCCCGTAAGTATTCCTTCAGCATTCGTTAAAAGTATCAGTGTTAAATTGGCAAACGGACAACAAGTTGTTTTAAAAGGCGATGAGTTATTAAATCCTTTACCTGTTGCAAATGATTTTAGTTGGGATAAACTTGTAGAGCAATTCGATGCTATAGAAGATATCCAAGTGTTTATTGATATGCCTGCCATTAGGCAGAATGTAGTAATGAACGTTAAAAAAATACTAAATAATCATTTTAAAGACTACTTAGATAAAGAGTCTAAGAAGAAGCAGGAGAAGGACAATGGCGATTAGCATGATTTTAGCCGCTGATGAATACGGTGGCATAGGATACAAAAACGATTTACCTTGGTCGAAAATAAAATTAGATTTAAAATGGTTTGCAGACCACACAACTGATAATGTAGTTGTAATGGGTTCTAATACTTGGAAGAGTTTAGGAAAAATAGCCCCACTAAAAAATAGAATCAACTACGTAATAACTTCTAAGAGCATGCCTGAATTCCCAGGTGCTCATGATTGTTATGATTATACTCAATATTCATTAGAAAGTATTGTTACTGCAATTCAATCAAGACACCCTACTAAACAAATATACATCATAGGTGGTAAACACCTTTACGATGATGCCTATAAATTTTGTAATAAGATATTACTAACTAGAATTGACGGCACCCATTCAGTAGATACTACAGTAGATATTGTAGAGTATCTAAAAGACTTCAAAAAAACTAACTCATCAGGATATGTAAACCCACACCCAGAACCTCATTGTACATTTGAGACATGGGATAGAAAATAGGATTGTAAATGGCTAATTGGGAAGAAGAGGAGTACCTTTCTTTATTACAACATGTAATGGATACTGGAGAAAAACGAGACCAAGAACGAACAGGTACGGGTACTCGTAGTGTATTCTATGCACATTTAAACTTTCAACTTGAAGCTGGTCTACCTTTATTAACAACTAAAAAAGTAAACTTTAAAGCAGTACTAAGTGAACTACTTTGGTTCTTAGAAGGTTCTAGTGATGAACGTAGACTAGCAGAAATTCATTATGGTAAACCCAGAGAAGAACTCATAGGTCAAAATACTATCTGGACTGATAATGCTGACAAACAAGGCAAAGACTTAGGCTTTACTAACACTGACATAGAAAAGAACTTAGGACCCGTATATGGCGTCCAATGGCGCTCATACAACGGTGCTAGACGTAAAGTTGACCAGATAGCTGAACTAATAAAAGGTATCAAAGAGAACCCACAATCTCGTAGACATATTCTTAATGCATGGAACCCAAGTGATATAGATATGATGGCGTTACCTCCGTGTCATACTATGTCGCAATTTTATGTATCTAATGATAACAAATTACATTGTAATATGTATCAACGTAGTGCAGATTTATTTTTAGGAGTTCCTTTTAACATTGCATCATATTCATTATTAACTTATATGGTTGCACATGTTTGTAAGTTAGGTGTTGGTGAATTTAATCATATCTTTGGCGACTGTCATGTATATGAGAATCACTTTGATGCAGTAAAAGAACAACTTAAAAGAAAAGCAGAACATTTTCCAAAACTAAGAATTAATAGAACTGTAGAGTCTATGAATGATTTTAAAATAGAAGATTTTGAATTGATTAATTATGACCCTCAGCCTTTTATTAAAGCATCGATGTCAGTTTAGCAATTCTATCTTTATGTCTACCGCCTTCGAATTCAGTAGTTAAGAACTTATCAACAATTTTTAATGCAACTCTTTTAGAAGTAAAGTCTGCACCTAAACATAATACGTTTGCATCATTATGAAGTCTTGCCATTTCTGCTTCTTTAGGAGTGCGAACTGTTACTGCACGAATATGTGGGTATCTATTGGCCGCTATTGCTACACCAAAACCAGAACCACATACTAAAATGCCTCTAGTAAATACACCTTTCATTTCAAGTGCTAGGCTTTTTACTACATCTGGATAATCTACTTTTGCGTTTGGATCATAACAACCACAATCTAAATATGTTGTTATATCTTTTTCTATATCTTTGTCAATAGGAACAAGATATTTCTCTATTGCACATTTTAATTCATACCCTCTATGGTCTGAACCTGTAATCAAATCAGTCATTTGTTTTTTCCCATGGTAAAGGTTTTGATTTATCTATTTTTGGTTTAGGAAAACAAAATACTAAATGTGTTCTTAGTATCTTACTTGCATTTATGGCTGTGTGAGTTTTTGTTGTGTCAACTCTATATACTCCACCATATGGTATTCTGCATACTTTATCATCAATGACCATAAAACAATTATCATCAGTGACTATAGGAATATGTAATCTAGGTGTTTTGTCCTTATGATAAGTCAAGCATGATTTCATACCTAACATCATAAATCTACCTCTTAGGACTCCATATTCTTCATTTAAAGCGTTTACTATTTCCCCTATATATGTACCCTTCCATACATCACAAAGTAGATTAAACTCATCTTCTTGTAATATTACATCACGTATTTTAGGTCCAGAGTTTTCATAATCTTTCTCAGGAAAATAATCATCCCAATCATACATCAAACTACCACAACTGTCTAGTAGTTGTTTCTCTCCCTTAATACCTTCTCTACATTGAACTGCAATTTGTTTCTCATTATCAATAAGTTTCTGTTCAATGCCAAGTCCTTTGAACTCTCCTACAAGTCTCTTGTAATCGAATTCTATGTCTAATTTTTCTACACTCATTCAAAGTCCTCGTAATGTTTATCGTGTTCTTGCAAAGCATAAGACAAACATAATCTATTAATATATCCGTCTCTTTCAAAATGATTGTCTTTATCTTTTGTACTAATGCCAAAGATAACACTATCACTTGGTTCTATTTCTAGTTCTTTTGCTAACTCGATTTGTTTCTGTCTATATTTATTACACATATAATCAGGACTGAACTCTTTCATTAATTCTGAATGTATTTTCATTCCCGCCATCTGTGTGTAAAAGTGTTCGTTTTGTAGTTGTAATGCAGTACGTTCAGTATTTCTTTTGTATAACATACCGGTACGTAATCCTCCAGTAGCAAATGTCTTACTGAAACTAAATGCTACATGAGTTATACAATCATGATTTAGATTTAATCTGGGTACTTCTGCTACTCCAAACAAACAACAATCTATGAATACATCTACATTTCTTTTCTTACATGTAGCCATTATTCTATCCCAGTCAAAGTGTACGTTCCCAGTAGCACTAAAAGGATAACTTATAATCAAAGATCCACTGTTTGGTATATCTTCATACGTATCTAATACAGGGATCCCTAGGTCCCTATGATACGTGTACTCACCTCTGAGTACGTTTAAATCTATTGTAGTCTCATAGAAGTCTGTGAATGCATCAGTTATACCGTTAGTAACTAATCTATTCTTAAACTTATCAAGCCCTTCTATCTTAAACTTTTTACTAGAATGTATCCACTTATCATATTGTTCTATGAATGCAATTTGGTCATGTAATATTGAAAAGTCATAAGAGTCATTAAAGATATCAACTGAACTTCCTACTTCAATAACATCTTCGTCTACAATAGCTTTTGCTTTACGAATAGCCTGTTGTCTATTCTCACAATGTCTTGTAAATAAATCTATCTTATCTAACTTTTTCATTTGGATATATTCTTACTAGGGTTCCTGGTGCTCTTTTTGGTATCTTACTATCTGCACTTGAAACACAACTTTCACTAATACATGGCTTAGGACTATCAAATAGTTTAAACCCACTTTCGATATATCCTAGTGGTTCATCTGCACAACTGTAAGAACGTTTAATACTTCCGTCTGGTTCTCTTATGATAACACCTTTGAAGCCACTAGTACAATCCCAACCTTTGAACTTATTAAAGTTGAAAGCATTAAATCTTTCTGCTTGGTCTATGTACCACTTCTTGCCTTTGCTATCTTCAAACTCTACTTGCATGATTGGTGGGACACCTTTATCATCACCATTCATTACATCTTGATTCCACATAGTCTTTGCTGGCTTAGGTCTTATAATCTTTTTACCTGTTGTCTTTTGTAAATCATCTGTGTATGCACGTTGTGGCATACCATTCTGCATAATCTCTAATTGCTTATCTGTATAACCTTTAACAACAAAAGAAGCAGTAGGATCAGATTGAGGCTTTAACGTAACATTAATACCTCTGTTATGAAAGTATAATGCATTATCCCAATCAACATCAAATCTTTCAGGAACAAGAACCATATTAATAGTTACTTGTATATCATATTCCATACATAATAAAAGTTTGTCTGCAAATTCTTCTGGCTTTGCAAACTCTCTATGATAACTGGCTGTAATACTTGCTCTATGCATTTTACCTACTATCTCAGCATACTTTATAAACCAATCTTTTTTACGAGAAATATTACTAGTCATATGAACGCTAGTGTAATTACAATTATCGACATCATCAGCCAAATGTTGTAAGATGTCCAAGTATCCTGGATGGAATGTAGGCTCACCACCAGATAAACTAAAATGAAAACTATTAAACCCATTATCACGTGCTTGCCTCTTTATCTCATCAATAGTTGCTAAACACAATTCTGTAGGTCTATGGTCTTTTCTATCTGACCTAGCATAAGGCCAACAGTAACTACATTTGTAATTACAGAAACGACCTAACAACCAAGATACTGAGAACAAATCTCTATACAATAGAGTACGCTGTCCTACTTTGACAATATCATCAAAGGGTATCTTCGTAAAGTCATACTGTGACCATTTAAGTGATTGTTTATCTATTTCCATATTAAACCTTATACTTTTTCATTGCGTTATACAACTCTGGTAATTGTTTTTCCATATTTTCGTTTCTGATCCCATCAAGTTTCTCATTGTATTGCCAGAACTTTCTATTGTTTTCTTCTGTAAACCAATCTTCATCATACATAAACTTAATATTGTTGTCAAGTAATTGGTCCATTTTCATTATAGCCCACTCTTTATTTGCAGGCTTAATCATTCCCATTGCCATAGGATTTTTCTTGGCGAGTGAATGAAAGTCAATGTTATTAACTAAATCTGTTTTAAACTCTGTTCTAAAGCCTTCCCATTTATCACGTACTTGGTCTTTCACTTCTAATGGTAAGAACCTTGTCGCTAATTCATGTGGTCTATGTATTGGGTGTGCATTAACATATGGCTTAGGGTTATTCTTCAACATAGGAGATATAACTGCAAAGTCTTGTTCTAGTTTCCACTTTAAGAAATCACTAAAATGAAATGCATTTAAGGCACCAATAGTAAACGCTATCCAGGCTCTGAAATTCATCTTCTCTAAGCCAACTTCATCTAGCTTTAATAAATTCTTTTCCATTAGTTTAGACTTAAGTGGGTTACGTACATATTCTAATGTCTCACCTATTCCGTCCATTGATATACCGAACTGAACTTGTTTGAACTGTTTCCATAATTCTAATGCTCTTGGTTGAATATTAGTTAGGTTTGTGTTGTACTCAAGTGTTATTTCTTTTGCTTTATCTACTTCTACACAATACTTTAAGAAATCATAATGTTCTTCAATAATAAGAGGCTCACCTCCCACTAGATATACATGTTGCATACCTGCTACATTTTCTTTTAGGTTCTCCCAGAAGTGATCCTTCTTAACCCAATCGTAATCGTTTGATACAAATCTACCTTTGTTATTCTTATACATTTCTACGATACCATGTGTATCTTTAAACTTATTTGTGCCCCACATCTTAACATAATCATCGTACCAAGAACTACTATCCATCGGAGAACACATACGACATTTTAAGTTACAGAAATTACCTAAACGAATATCATAGTAAGTTTGTTTTATATGATTTAAATCTATCGTACCATCTTCCGCGGTATGTTTCTGTGCTTGTTCTAATGTTATATGTTCAGCAAATCTTTCACCATCATTAATACGTCTGGACTTCATGCCTGCTTTTTCTTCACGTAAACATCTAATACATTCAGCATGCCATTTATCATCTAAGATTGTCTTACGTATATCTTTAGCAAGAGGAGAGTTAATTGCATCAGTAATCTTATCTTGTTTAAGATTATAATTTGTTCCATCTTCTTTCTTATAGATACCTCTAGTAGGTCCTTGATTGGCATGACAACAAACACGTAAATCACCATTAGCACGTGTAGATATGTTTATCCAAGGTAGAATGCAAAATGTACTAGACATGCTGTCTCCTTGCTTGTTCATGTTCATTCTCTGTCATTTCTGTATCTTCATAGTTCTTTTTACTGTTGCCTCTAAAGTCTAAATCTTTTCCACATGTTTTACCACATATAAAAAGACGTTTGCTTTCATTACTCCAGCTTTCAACTAGGTCATTTGAATAGTATGCTGTATTCAGTATATCAAAAATTGAATGCTTTGACAAGTCATTAAAGTCTTTTCCGTACTTATTTTCTAATTCAACTCTATCATCTATTCTTTTCTGTGTACCTTTGTCTTCTCCTACTGTACTGTAGTAATGCCCTTGCCAACAACAAGGCCAAACTTTACCTTTGTAATCTATAAAAATACTTTTATCTCTTGACGTTTGACAATCAATCTGTGTTGTCTTAACATAATTATCAAAGGTCTTATGTTGTTTTAATATCGTTTCAAAATTCTTTGTAGTGTTAGATGCATCTGTTTTCTTTGGTGCTTCTAATACTGTTTCTTTTTGCATAGGGTTTTTCTTTTGATGCTGTCTGGATACAAACTTAATAGTTGTTTTCTTTTCAATAGATTCATCTTCTCTGGTAGTATCTGGATCTGCACTATAATCTTTAGGTATAACATATCTATTTGACTTCTTATATCTAAACTTTATAAAACCCATATCATTTGCTAGTTTTCTAGCTTCTTCAATCTGGTGTTCATTATGTGCAAATGCAATATAGTCCCATCTAGCAAAACCTCCTGCTCCTATGAATGCTTTTGCATTACGCATTATTACATCCCACTTAGTATTTACTCTATACAAATGATTTGTGTCTTCTAATCCATCAATAGCAAATATAACTTTATCTTGCTTACGCATCATCTTAGCTAAATTAATCCACCAGTCTGCTTTATGCACTCCGCCATTTGTACTAAGCGTTACTTGTGGAACGCCAGCGTCAATATACATTTGCATCACTTCTTGTAAATGCGGATACATTATTGGATCCCCAAAGTTACCATTAATAAAAACATGATTAGGCAAGAAAGGTTTCATTTCTTCTAACATATTATAAAGTAACTGTGGATCTGTATCAACTAATTGCAAGTCATCACGTTTCTTTAGTATTACTCCATCATGGTCTAGTCCTGTGGTTCTGGCACACATAGGACAAAGGGCATTACATCTTGAGGTTAACTCTAAGTGTAACACACCAACATCAAACTTAATATATTTTAGTTCTTTTTGCTTCGCCATTTTAAAAATAATTCTTCCGGATAGCCATATGCGTGATTGATTTCTTCTATTTTCATTCCTCTAGTAGGAGAACCATCCCAATCTGCACTATGCAATCTAATATGTTTGTTTTTCTCACACATTTTACTGACTACATCTTTATAGCCTGCTCTGCGTTCTTCATACGATAGCAACCATGTTGTATACCTTGTAGTAATATAATTACTACTCCACACTACACTATCATATCCTTCTTCATGTGGTTGAATTCTATCTATAAGAGGCTGTGCATTTCTACATAAATCAGCAACACCATATGTGATGTTAGGATTATGTTTTACTTTTTCATGCATTGAATAGAAGTCTTCCATCGTATCAAATATTCTTAGAATACTTTTCTGATATGCCTCTTTTGCTTTCTCTCTTTCACTTTCCCAATTAGGTGACATGAAATCAAAGTCTTCATAAATTGATATCAGGGCTTTATCAGTCTTATACCATTCATCGTGTAAATAATCTAAGTATTGATTGAAGTCTTGAGGATCCCATTCATTGTGCATCCACTTTCTTGCTTCTAAACTATTTGCTGATATATCAAAGTAATTTATTCCTACGTTCTCTACATCAGTATTAGGGTTCCAACCATTTAAGAATGCAAATGTTTTAAATCCTGCGGCTACACTATAGATATTCTTTAATGGAAACTTTCTAGGAACAAAGTATACATCATTAACTGATTCTGTATTCATGACCCATATAGCATCTGGTGAACGTTGAACTGTATAACTTTGATATTGTAAGAATTCTTTTTTAGTTTGACCTAAGTTACTTTCTTCTGGTTTGAACTTAGCACAGTCTTCTCTAAAGAACTTTTTGAATTCTTCTTGTTCTTCTTTAATCTCTGGATACAAATATGTTTTAGTCTTACGTGCTTGTTCATCAAAGTTTCTTACTGGTAAACCTGCCTGTAAACTCTTTGCTATTAAGTTCCAACCAAAGCCTGTTTTATTAATTGTCTCTTGTGCTGGACCAGGAGCCAAATACTTAGGTGTATGTCCGTCATGGAAGTTTTCCATGCTACGAATGGCTTGTCTAACTTCTTGTTGTTTAACTCCAAAGTCTCCAAACGCTGGTCTTCCCATTTCTTTCCACATAGGATAGTTGATAACAAAACATTGTTCATGTAATCTAAACCATCGGTCTTTGTGCTGTTCGTCAAGAATATGTCCCATCAATAGGAATTTATTTGCCTTTGCATCTTCTAACCAATCATAATTACAATACTCTCTGAATAAACTATACCCATGCTCTAATGGTTGCCATGTGTCATATAATATATTACCATATGCTTGAACTACTAAAAGAACAATATCATTTTCTTCTGGATCATTAGCCAAGTCTGCTAGTATCTTATCAACTGAATCTTCTTCGTAAATCTTATGTCTGTAATGACTATAATTGTTTCTAAGAAAGTTATAAGTTATCTGTTTAGTATATTCAGATACATCATCATCACCAATGGTTTTAGAGGTATCTAACACTGCACATCTAATTGCTTTAATAAAGTTAGTTGAGCGTTGATGGTCTGTGTGTTTATTCATTTAAATTTCCTGTCGATCCATTTCTTTCCAATATACATTAGACTTACTACAATAAGTAGTCCTATTAGTATGCCTGTTTCTACATGTAGGTTACCAGTATCTTCAACCTCAATGCCTTTGGTTGTTATTGCAATTCTACAGTCTTCACATTGTTGTGTTTCATTATCCATTAATTTTATTCCAACTGTTTAACATAATATCTTCATACCCTCTACCACCATACTGCCCGTGAACAATCATATGAACTCTTACTTCATCTGTATCATTCATCACTGCATGTTGATGTCCTACATTCATTTTAATCATCTTACCAGGCTTCCACGGAACATATGCATTATCATCAATCATTTTAAAATAACAATGCTCTGGATTGTTTAGCGATATATTCAATGGTCCTAACTTATTGTGTTCATAATCATTATGAGGAGTAATGTATCCGCCTGGTTCTAAGTACATGTAACGAACTCTATCGTATGCCATATAACCTGGAATAGACTTAATCATTTCTACTGTCTTAGGACATTTATCTGCAACCTCTGTCCAATGATATGCTTCTCTTACTTCTTCTTCACTTTTAAAATCAAAGCCCATTGCTTTAACATCTTTACTATCCCAATGCTGAGATACATGTTTACCTAACCCATGTAGTGTTAGAGAGCGCCAGCCTCTGTGTCCATAGTCATCAGGGTTGCTTTCATCATAATCATTTTTTCTATGTTGAATAGCTTCATCATAAACTGCCATTGCTTCATCATAACATGCTTTCCAATCAAACTCAGGAGTATCTAATACTAACCATGGGATGCCTGATTCATGTGAAACCCATTTTACTTTTCTGAATCTTGCTGACTCTGGAAATCTAGGTTCCTTAATTAATGCATCCACAAATGTATCTGGTACAGTATCAAAACTATAACTATGTCTATCTTTGAATGCTTCTTCGATTATGTTTGGATAATTAATTGTCAATGTCTAACTCCTGCTGATTTACGTGAAAACCATTGTCTTCTAATTCTTTTAATAGTCTGTCATCAAACTCACCATCCCAATCTTCTCCGTCATCTGGAGTCCAATCTAGTAATGGTGCCATCTCTGGGAATACATCTCTGAAATTAGTATCACGTATCCCATCCATTTTATTAATATATTCAATGAACTCTGGCATACGCTGTCTTGACCAGTCGCCGCTCTCTGAGAACTGTAACATACCTTGTAATCTTTTCACACCATATGCGGCTTGACGCCAATCTTCATATGTTACTGGTGTTAGTGAACCTTTAGTACATAACTCCCAGTTTTCTTCTAACCATTTGATGAAGATATCATATTTCTTATGTGTCATTTCTTTAAACCAGTTAGGAAGAACTTTGACATTAAGATGTGGTGGGTGATAAACAAAGTGATAGTTAATCATACCTGCACCTAGTGGCCATAAGTTAATCTTCTTAAAGTTTTGTTCTAGTTTCCACTTAACAAAGTCTGGTAAGTAATAAATGTTTAGAGCCTGAACTGCACATGCTACTGTAACTTCTACATTAGGACCTGTGTTGTCTAATAGATGAAACTGTTTTACTGTGTGTTCCCATTCACTTGGATAACGAATATAATCATTCATTATACCAATACTATCTACTGAATAATGAAAACGTACACGCTTGAACTGTTTCCACAAATCAAATAAACGCTGTGGCATTTCTAATCCATTTGAATTATATCTTAATTCAATACCCGGAGCATAGCCTCTTTCTACAACTTCCTCAAGCAAAGTATAATGTTCTTCGATAATTGTAGCTTCACCACCAGCAAAGTATAACTGTTTCATATGTGGGATTTGTTCGTACAACTGATCCCAAAATGCATCATTCTTTTTATGCCAGTTATATGTTGCACCATCTATCTGACCTTTGTTACCCCATTGCATAGTTTCTTTTAATGATTCGTTTTCAATCTGTGGATGTAATTTAATCCAATCTTTAACCCACATTGAACTATCGTGAGGTGAACACATAATACATTTAAGATTACATTTAGAACCTAAACGTAAGTCTAAGTATCTAATCTTTGGAGGGATTGCACCATCTTCGGCTGTCTCCTCAATTATTTCTTTCATGTCAACTCTACGAGACCAATACTCTGTTTCCCAATATCTTTTTGACATATGGCCTGCGTCTTCCTCTTTGTAACATTTCATACAACTAGGAGGCATTTCGTTATTAAGCATCTGCGTTCTAACATTTTTCATATAATCATTATTCCAACTTGACATCAAGTCGCTATGATTTAAGTTTGCAGGTTTACCATCAGCATTTTTTAAAACACCGACTTCTCCGCCATGTTCTTTATCATTAGTAGGACCAACTGAACTTGCATTAGCTGTGCAACAAACACGCATATGTCCATTGGGTCGTGTACTTAGATGTACCCAAGGCAAAAGACAGAATGTCTTTGTTGGTGCACCTGTTCTACGTTGAAATTCTTCTAAGTTTTTCTCTAATTCTGGATTGTTTTTCTTGGACATACTGTATTTATTTAACCTTAAACTTCGTTACTTCTGTGTCAGATACACAACTACACCATGTTTGTGGGCATATTCTTCCATCAATAGGGAAGTCTATTTCATCTGGTTTGTTTATATTTCCATGTGATAAGTTTAGAAAACAACTATTACCACTTGTGACTGTTCCATTTAAATTGACAACTAATGCTTCTATACCAATCATACACTTCCAGCCTTTCCATGAGTTATGACCTTGTTCCATTATATGATTTGCATTCTGAAATGATTCTGATTTGCCTGTCTTTGTGTTTATATATCGCATTTGCTTACCAAAGTTCTTTCTTTTAAACTTCTTTACTGTCATCATATGCTCAGATACATTTTCAACTGCGTCATCTATCTCTTGTCGATACTTTGTCTGCCCATCCCATTGTCTTAATTTATCAAAGGCACCTTCTGGATATACAAATGTATTATCACTGCCTAATGTCTCTTGTAATGCTTTCGAATTATGAACTATGCACTTAGAATTCTCATGGTAATATTGAGCCGCTTCATAATTTAATTCTATTAACGGAGGATATATAGCTGACTGAATAGAACATATCGTTCCCTTGTCAGTAAGTATGTTTGATACCTCTGTTACATGTTTATAGTCTGCACTTTGTGGATGATAACTTATAATAACTTCATCAAATATGTTTGCATTCTTCTCCCACCATCGTAGGGTTCTTGAACCGTTAGTCAATATTCTTACGCTGGCATTTGGGTCGTATGCTTTCATCTTATGAAATACTTCCTCAAACTTAGGCCAGACTGTAGGTTCACCACCTAACAAGTTCCATAGTATTCTCTTACCAGGAGCAACAACTCTATAATGGTCTGTTAATCTTTTAGTGAACTTTAGAAATATATCTACATCAGGCCAAGGCTGACTACCATCATGAAAGTAATCATCACAATATGTACAGGCATAGTTACAAGTATTCCCCATCATCCAATCAACGATAATGTAATCATTTCCAGCAATAGGCTCGTATCTATCATACATATCGTGGTATGAAGTATTTGCTTTCATCCTGAGTTTTAATTCAGCCATTACTTGAACTGCTCCGCAAATGCATCAAACTCTTTACCACATTTCTGTGAACATACCATAGGTTTGCCTGCATGTACATTTGGTTTACTCCAACTATCTACTAATCTATTAGAAAAGTATTCATTGTTTAATACATATTCTATTCCATGTTTCTTTGCATCGAATTCATCTTTGCCACCTGACTGTTGTATTAATTCCCACACTTGGTTCTCACCAGGCTTCTGCCACCACTTATACATACTACCTGCGACCCAACAACAAGGAAGAATTAATCCTTCTGCACTAATATACATATTCTTTTCTGCCGCTACTTTACAACTAATCTGTACATTATCAAAATACTTTTCTAGTGATCCGTGTTTTGTTTTAATCTCTGTAATCTTGTCTAATGCTTTGTTCTGATACTTTACCTCTTTTGGTTGTTGTAGTAATTGTGTTTCAGCACCTTTTCTATTCTTTGCTTGGTGTTCATCTTTCTTCACTTGTTTCATTGTAGAAAAGAAACGACCTGTTTTCTTTGGTATGAATTTCTTAAAGCCTGTTTTCTCTGCTAATGCTCTGGCTTCTTCTACTTGATGTTCATTGTGTTCAAAGATTAAATAGTCCCAATGTGCTTTGCCACCTGCTTCAATAAACGCTACTGCATTTTCCCACGCTATATCCCAATTAACATTTTGTCTATATAAGTGATTTGTATCTTTCAGTCCATCAAATCCAAACTTAACATAACTCCAATTGCCTAATGTCTTTGCTAATTCTCTCCACCACTCTGGTCTCTTTGCACCAGCGTTGGTATTCATTCCTAGCGTTAACTCTCGCTTCTGTGAACGAAAGTATTGCATAACTTCTAATGTGTCTTTAGCAACAATCGGATCACCAAAGTTACCACACATATAAATTCTTTCTAACTGCTTTACAAACTCTGGAGGCATCATCTCCTGAACGTCTTGCAATGACAATTCATGCATACCAAGATTAGGATTATCTTTACCACCATGTACATTTCTATCGCACATAGGACAAGCGGCCTGACACTTTTCAGTTATTTCTAGGTGTATCGCTCTTACGTCATTATAACTGTAAATCATTATAATCCTCTTTAATTATATCCCATACTTGAGGAATAAAATCTTTAATGTGTTGTCCTCTGGCTTTATCGAATCTTTTAGTCGCTCTTGCTAAATGTTTTGGATGATATTCTTTATCGTCTGATAACGCTTGATTTAACGAAGGCAGAACTCGTTCAGCAAATACATCGTCCCATTCTTTAAATCGCTCAATTAATTGTTGTAAGTATGGTTTTCTTATACTAAGAGGAATACTTCGTATCGAATCCCATTCAGGAGCCCTTAAGATTTCTGGTCTAATTGTGCATCCTATTTCTTTTGCCCACACAACTGTATCATATAAATTAAATAGATTGTAGGCTTGTAATGTAAAACTTATTTCTGATATATTTCTGTTTGCAATAGTATGATATATTCTTATAGTTTTGTTTATGGTTGAGAACTTTACTGGTGTTCTGATATATTCTACAACTTTGTCTATACCATCAATACTATAATTAAATGATATTGCTGAGAACTTAGATAACTTATCTAAGAACCTTTTATTATTATTAGTACAGTTTGTTGTAAAGTGTATCGGCACATCAAAGTATTTTTTATCAATAAGAATATCTAAAAACTTATCTACCTCTGGCATAATTGTTGGTTCACCACCTAAGAATTTAATTCTATCGCCTTTGTCCGCGGCTTCTAATAAGAATTCTATATTACCATCACGTTGAAACACATCTGATTTTCTTATAATGCCATCACCCAATATTGGTTTCATCAATACTCTGTTGTCTTTTATTTCTTTCTCCATCTGCGAACTTGATACTGGTCCACACATTCTGCACTTCAAGTTACATAAGTTACCCGGTCTGATATCTAAATCTAATGGAGAATTGTGTTGGTTTCCTGTTTCAACATTAGGAATTAAGTCATCCATATATGTTTCATTGAAGTTTATTCTATCACTTTTACCACCTGCATCTTCAATATTATAACATTTTACACAAATATCAGGCTTTTCGTTTCTTAAAAACTGTTCTCTTATATTTTTATAATAGTCATTACTCCAACGTTTCTCTAAGTCTAACTCTGTATCATCTGTTACCAAATTATTTTCAGTAGACATACAACAAACTCTTTGACCTTCATTGCTATGAATATACATATGAGAAAACGGAGCCATACAAATATTATTAGTTTTTACTGTACCGTCTTGGTACTGTAGCAACAACTCTTTCCATGCTTTTCTATATTCTATGCTTTTGCTTAGGTCATTTGTAATCACTACTTTTCCCCGATAATCATATAGCGGTTATAATGCTCCAATTCTAATGTTCCGGTAAATATTTCTTTCGACAGTTTTAACTCTTTTGCCCAAGTATCAACGTCTGTCTTAGTATTAACGACTGTATCATCTTCATGCTCAATAAAGTCATTATTTTGTAATATCACTAGAGTACCCTTTGGAATAGCATTCCACCATTTATCAAATTCTGCAATATGTTCGCAACTTGTATTGATTACACATGTTGGATGACCAATAGTATGTGTTGTATTCATTACTTCGAACTTAAGTGCATCACTGTATTTATAATGATTTATTGGTAGAGTTTCCTCAGAAAACTTCAATTCTGCTACATCTTTGACAAATGATTTGAATTTCATGCTGTCAATTATATATTCTTTATTGAGTGTGTCTGCTGGATTATCTGTAGTAGGATCTATATCAAAGCTATAAATGTTCCCTTCAATCTTGCATCTTTCAAATAATAATGCTGGTAACACTCCATACCAACCTGCACAAGTGTAAATAGTCTTACCTAAGTTTATATCATAATTATTTACAATGTCAATTAACCACAGTTTAGACTGCAACTGTCCTCGACTGAATGCATCAGTCAATGATTGACCTTCAAATCTATTAGTCATTTTTTTCATATTCATAGGAATACTATACTTGCCTTCAGTAAGAGTATGAACTAATTCAAATACTTTTGTTTTAAATATTGTTGCACTTTTTACGTTAGCAATATCTTCATTTGACTCATCAAAACCCTGAATAACTTTAAATAATAAATATAAGTCTGGATCAGTATCAACTGCAATAATATTTTTTAATGCACTTAATATTTCATCACCAGGATATTCAATGTTCATTATTACTCTGAATAATAATTCTGTTTGTGATTTAATAAAATTATGATTACCACAAACATTTTTTAATGCACCTAATCCTTCTTCATCATCTATTATTTTTTCTAGTACATTAAATAATAAAAATACTAAGTCTCTATCAAACTCACCTTCTTCCGCACAAATAGTATTTTTTAAATCATCTAACGTATCAGTATTATCAGGATACATTCCATTCAAAACTCTAAACACAAGATACATTGATTTTCTATCAATAGTTTTACATGCCATAAAGTTTCTTAATGCGTCCAATGAATCATCGTTTTGAGATATTTTGTCTAACACTTTAAACAGGACGAATGTGTTATCACAAACTTGTCTCTCATAAACGAGATTCATTAGAGCATTTATATTTGCTCTATGTTTCTTACCTAAGAAATAAGAACATAAAGTAAATACGCTACTGAGTTCCTCAGTATTAACAACTCTTTCTAATTCAGATAGCATAGGTCTACTATTCCCATAAAGGAGATTTAATCTATCTGCAATTTCATACGGCTTCATTACTTTAGCCCCATTTTCATAAAGAATTGTTTTTCTCCAACTGTAATTACTCCACTGTATTGTTCAAATGACATTGGAAATCTTAAGTTGAAATTTTGTGAACTTGGAAATGGTCTAGGAACATCACCAGTTTCACCAACTACTATTACTCTTTTTGTATCTGGAATCATTTCATACCAATCCTGGAAATTAGTTAAATGACTGACACTACAATTAATAATAGTACCTGGTATCTCTGTATACGGACTAGATAATCTACCGTTCTGTAAACGTGTTTGAAACTCATTTTCAATATAATTAACATTGAATAAGTCTTGAGTATTCGCTTTAAATCTCCAGTCATGTAATAATTCTTTTTTGTGAAATTCATCTGCTAAGAACTGACACGTTCCATTAATATCAAATGAACGAATATTTTCAAATCGCATCTTAGTATCTAAGAACATAGAACCTAATAATCCCATGCCTCCACCTAACAAATAAACTACACCAATATATTTCTGTCCATATATGTAAATCATTTGCTGTATAATCCAACTATACAACTTTGCATTGTCTCTGTTTGCAAAAGTACTGATATCCACATTAGGATAATTGTAAATTAAATCTTTAAATCTATCTACAATCAAATCATTGTCTGTTAAATTAACGTGTGCTAAGAATTCCATTGCACATCGGTAATTAAATAATTGTTGGCTTACATTTTCTTTTGAATATTCGACTGCCATCTTCTGATAGTCGTAATCTTTTACAAGTAGGTCACGCTTTTTTCTTGTTCTTTTACTCGTTACTTCTTTTTCTACAATAGATTGTCCTTCAGGGATTTCAGGCACTAATTCTGAACTGATATCTACTGACGGATCATCTTTGCTTTCATAAAGGTCATCTGATTTAGTAATCTTAGATTTATCAAACCGTGACTTCCTTCTTTCTTTTATATTACTCATTGCTAAAGTCCTGTTTAAATTGTGTGGTTAACCAATCATAATCATTGATTAGACCTAGTTTTTCTGGGTTGTCTGCGTTCTCACTGCCAAACTTTCTACCAGCGTTTGCTCCTGCAAGTGAATACTTACCATGTTTGACGTTCTCATCAGCAACAGTACACCAAGTATCCATTCGTTCTTTATCCTCATCTGCTCTGAGATTATGAATAATACCTGAACTTAACTTAGTACACTCTCTGAAAGCAGACTTCCAGGTGTCATACGGGTTAGTATTAAATGCGGTGTAGTTAGCAACTACAGGCATAGGTTTAAACTTGTCTGAAATTGACGTTGTAAAGTCAATATTCCAATCTGTTGCATCACGCAATAATTGTGTTGGGAATAATTTAAGTCCACCGAAACCATATATTAATCCATTAATAGGATTTTTAGATTTCCACACATGAACTGCATCTTCATCCCATACAGTAGGAAAGTATTGGAAATCAAACTCATCTAATAGTATTGCATCTGCATCTAGTACATAAAACATCTTAGTATCTGCAACTTCGGCCGCACGTTTATGAGCATTAAAAATACCTTTAACACCGTGAACTCGTTTTGCATTTGGTACACGTGAAAGCAACTTAGCATAGTTTTCATCTGCTTCTTTTTCACGATAGGAAAGAAACACTACATCAAAAGGGATATCGGCTGATGAAGGCGTCTTTGATTTGACTGGCTTTTTATTCTTAAAATTCATCTTACGAATTTTATCATCATCCGGCTTCAATTTTTTTAGAGCGGCAGTGGGTATAAGGCTAAGTCCACCATATTGATGAATATAACCAGTGTAGGGATTAGACTTCGGCCATAAATGAAAATGTGATTTATGGTGTCTGTCTACATAGAATGTTCTACTGAAATCTTTTGTTAATTCTACGTCATTATTAATAGCCCAAAAATAACCTGACTTAGACATTCCTGCGGCTTTCAAATATGCTTGTGCAAGACCTTTACTTGCATCAACTACATCAATATTCTCATGGTCGTTAAAGTACTTGGCATGTTCTTTATACATGCCTTCATCGAAATAAAATGCAGGATGTCCTACAACTCTACTCGCAACTTCATCAACTCTGATAATATTTTTAAATCTATCGAAGGAGAAGTCTTGTTCAGTGAGTTTAAACTTATCTAAATGAGGTCTATGAACAAGATATACTCCAGCCTCTTTGCCTTCTTCACTTTTAAATGCAAATACGTTTTCGATAGAAAAGATATCCGGATAGTAATCAAACTGAAACTCATCTAATAACTCTACCGCGGTATCTATTACCCAATAAAACACTCTACCCTTTGACTGCTTATATGCTTTGAAAGGATCACGTGTAAAATACTTTTTAATATTATGTTTATCTGGTATTCTCATACCATAATCATCATGCAGATTAACATTTTTTGGATGATAATCTTTATTACTGAATGCTAATCCACCATGACCTAAGTCTTTACCTGTTCTTGCACGTTGTCTCCATATATGTGTTGGACCCAAGTTATATAAATCAGGATAAAAATCATCAATCATTGGATTAATTAATTTTAAATCTGGATTAACCATCCAGAAAGTATATTCTTTTGCAAGTTTAACTGCTTCTTCAACTGTTCTTGCTTCTACTATTTCTATTTCTTTTAATCTACCTACAATTAAATCAATATCTTTTTGTTTTTCTTCATCAGGATTACGAGGAACAAGTCGCACACCGTTACGCACAGGCATACCTGTTGATGTATTAACTTTAAAGTTATGAATTGCGTCACTATCATATAACATAGGATAATAACTACAGTCAAAATCTTTTACATCTTCGTGTATCAACCAATACATTGCTGTATCAACTTTATAATCTAAATCAAATAAATCTTTAGTCCTGACTATAGGATATTCTACATCACGTATTTGGTCATCTTGTTCATAAATGGCTTTACGTTTAAAGTTAAACTTGTCGTACTGACTTTCTGTAAATAAATCAATATCAACTCTAAATAAACCTAAACCATAATATTCTCTAGGAGAACCATCTTTATTTGTTCGTTGCCAAACAACTATTTGCTGTCTAGCTTCTTCTGTCATAGAAAAATCAAATTCATAATCAAATTTAAAATCCCATATTGCTGTATCTGGTGTAATTATATAATAATAATTATATTTTGATTTATTTCTTGCTTGTTCGTGTACTTCTAATGCATTACCAGACAATTTTTTAATTCTGTGTTTAAATTTATCTTGTAATTCTTTGAAATTATCTTCACCCCAACCTTTATCCCAGAAAAATATATCATAGTCTGGAATATATGTCATGTCTAATTCATGCTCTTTAATATTAAATTCATCGTATTCGGATGCAATATAAATTAAACCCTTACTTAAGACATGGGCAGATACCATATCATATAAATCTGGATACCAGCCAAAAGTATGTTCTAAATTTACTTTAGACTGCACTGCTGGATCCACAATAATAGTAGGATACGTTTCAATACGTGAGAGCCCACCTTTTAACGTGCTTGACCTTATTACAGGGACACGCTTAAGCCTACCGATACTATCTTGCATATCTTTTTGTTTGTCGATATCTGCATTTTTAGGGACGAGACGGATGCCATTGCGAACTTCTTTATTACCTATTGTTACTTTGAAATTATGTATTAAATCTCTGTCATAACTAAAAGGATAATAATCGGTAGTATATTCTTCAACATCCTCATGAATTAGCCAGTACATATCCGCATCAACTTCGTGATTTAAATTATGCATATCACGTGTTCTGATAACCGGAAACTCTAAATCTTTGCACATGGCGTCTTTTTCGTAGACTGCTTTCTTTTTGAAATTAAATATTTCGTATTCACGTTCTTTGAATATAAGGCCTTCTTTAGGAAATAATCCCAGTCCATGATATTCACGTGTTAAATTAGTAATTGGATTTTGTTTTTGCCATACAACTACTTTCTGTTTTTCTTTATCAAGACCAAAGGCAAAAGAATAATCGAATTTAAATTCATCGTATACTTCTGTGTTTGGATGAATTAAATAATAAAAATCAGTACGGGCTAATTCTCTGCACTTCTTATGTATACTAATATTACTATTACCACTAACTGTTTTTATTTCAGGATATTTCTTACGTAAATTTGTTAGATTGGCTGTTCCAAAGTCTTTCTCCCAATAAAAGATATCATATGTTTCTGTGGTTGGTTTATATTTAATTAATTTAGAATTATGTTCTTTGAATTCTCCAGTCAAATAATAAGCATCTTTAATATATGCTTCTGACTGTTTAAGAACTTCGCTAGTCTTGAATAGTTTGACACCAACAACTGAACGCCATACATTTCTTTCCTCAGCATTCCAAACATGGGTTAAGTCTTGATCCCATTCATTGGTCTGAAAATCATAATCGAACTGCGGATTTACATCAACATCTGGATCAATAACCCAAAAGTGTTTAGTATTAGCAACGCTACCAATTTTCTTGATTGCTGACGTTATCTTAGGGTCATTCCAATCTTCTAAATTGATTTTAACCATACGAAAGTTGGGATACTTTTTCTGTATCCTGTCATACCTTTCATTGGTTTCTCTATCGTTCTTATAGGTTAGAAAGAATCCATCGTAAGCCATTGTTGTCCTGTCATGTTCATACTGTTATTATAGCAGATTAAGTCTTGCTTGTAAAGACCAAAGTTTTATAATAAGTCGCAAAATCCTTAGCATCTTGCTCATTATTGACGATTGGCATACCCTTGATATTGAGTGATGTATTAACTAACATAGGACAACCAGTTTTATCATGAAATCGTGTTAATAATTCATGTAGACCTGCATGTTGTTCTTTGTTAACTGTTTGCACACGTGAAGTACCGTCTTTGTGAATAATTGCTGGGAAGTCTTTTGGATGCTTACATTTTGCAATAAATTGCATGTAAGGACCTGATGGACCGTCAAAGTATTCATCGACATATTCTTCTAATATCATAGGAGCAAATGGTCTAAACTTTTGTCTGCGTTTTATTTCATTCAGTGTATCTTTTATATCATTGCCTCTAGGATCTGCACACAATGTACGATTGCCTAATGCACGTGGACCAAACTCTGCACGACCTGATGCAATACCACAAATAGACCCTTTGAGTACGGCATTTAATACATCTTCGACAGGATACTTTCCAGGTATGTCATGTCCAAGATATGGGTTGTTCCATTTAATTCTTTCACTTGAATATTTCTGAGTGACACCGATACAACTACCTGCATCACCTGGATTAGGCATAATCCATACTGACTTGAAATAATCTTTTATTATACTATTCGCACTACAATTTAAAGCACAACCACCCATAAGAACTAAGTTCTCTGAGTGACATTTTAATTTAGCTTTAATTAATATTTCGGATAGTATCATTTCATACACATACTGCGTTGCGGCGGCTATGTCGAATAAATCTTGTTCTTCTGTTAATTCAGGTAAGAACCATCGACAACCACGATGCAAATTCTGTGTAAATTTAATTAGGGTAGAATTCGGCACAGTATATCCAACTAACCCAGATTCATGTAGAATACCGAACTCATCATATATATGTTGAATTAATTCTTTACCTTCATGCAATCTATGTGGATCACCATAAGCGGCCATACCCATTAAAATATATTCATCTTCTTGTGGCTTTAATCCAAGACGTTGAGTCATTGCTGAATAGAATAAACCTATTGAACTTGGATATGCTTGAGAATATACTTTCTCTAATCTCATTCCACGTCCTTTCCAGAACGTAAGTGTTTCGAATTCTCCTATTGAATCGATAACAACTATCGTAGCTTCATCATACGGCGAAGTAAAGTAACCACTTGCGGCATGAGTATAATGATGCTTTTGATATTTAATTGGAATATGTTTTAATTGTGGAAACTTTTCTAAGTATTGACTCGGTAATTCTTTAGTATCTAAACTTAAATTCCATTGACCTGCACGTAATTGACGTAATTTTTTAAGCATTGGCTTCTCATACCAAGCAATTATATCAGGCTTACCACCATAACTAATAGCATCATTTAATAATGCTTCATTTAAATCAGGGTCGTTTTTCTTTTTTGAGTATCTTTCTGCATGACCGGCAAATTTAATATCGCCCTCATGAACGATAGCAACTGCGGCATCGTGGTTAATAGCACCACTGATACCCATTATAACAGGCTCTCGCCTATTTATAAATGAATGGATCACGTTTTTTCAATTCCTCTAATCTCTTTTTCATTTCTCTGCGTCTTTTAAACTCTGTCCAAGGGAAAAGAATAATATCAATTATCTTTCTAATCATGATTTATTTCCTTTTATATCTGCATGTAATATTTCAGCCCATTCTCTATGAGCCTCTTCATCTGGATGCATATAGCGTTCATCTCCTTCTACAGGAAAGAACTTTTTATTGTCATACATATAAGTAAAAAACGTTTGGTCTTCGTATATTTTACTCATATCTAATTGTTTATAAACTGAAACCATATCACTTTGCTCACATAACTCTGTAAACTTTGTTGGCTCTAGTAAATTAGGTGTTAAATTAAGTGAATTAAATATTAAATAAGGTATATTATTAGCAGTAAAGAAATTCTGGAGTGTTAATATATTAATTAAATATGAATGAAAATCATATACTGGTGACCAGAAATGCTTCATATATAACTGATTAAACAAATCTAAATCACGATTGGATTGCTCATCTAAATTAATATTCCCATGATACTCATGTGATGGAATATTATGAACTAATAAATTCTTTTTCTCAATAAAATGCTCTCTGCGATTAGGAGCGGTCATACCAATAGCTACAAAATCAACTGCTTCACCACTAACTAGTTTATCACTTACAGTAGTAACGGTATTACGAACAATGTAATTATTCGATACACCACGTTGAGCCTCAGTTTCTACTCCACTAATATTCATCTTTTCAGCAAGTATAAAAGGCCATGCTCTGTCTTTGTGGGCTAGACCAGTTCCATATGTGAAACTACATCCGTTTGCATATAACATATTTTATTCCTTATTTAATTATTATACTTGAAACAGCCAAGTAATGCAAGTCTTTTCTCACCTGAATTAACTACTTGATGTTCCCAATTAGTATTAACGTACCAGACTTCTCCGGGAGTTTGCGTAGTAGATACTACCGCTTTCCGTTTCTTTATCTCAAATTGCTGGACGCCATTTAATACACATATGAATCTATCTAACGCTGGTTGGTCTATATGCCAGGGTAGAGTCTCATTTGGCTCCATTACTGCATATCTTAGACGATATACTGGACCACTCAAAATGCTTTCTAACTCTGAAATTGCTGGTTTTAAACGTAAAAATCTTTCATCTATGTAATTAAAATCTGTTTCTACTGGATCATTAACAAGAGAGGTTTGAATATCACGCTGGTCATACCCATCAGGCATATAAGAATCTTCTTCTTTATACATACCTGAACGTGAACGTAATGCACTAGTAGACACCATAGAAGAACTCGCATTAAAGAAATGTTCTCTAAAAAGAGCGATAGAAGAACTCGCTATAGTACCCATATTATTGGTTAATGGTAACTTAATTCTTTTATTTGCTATTGCTCTACGATCCATCTAAAACTCCTTTGATAAATAATATCTGTATATAATGTATTTATACAAGAAGGGATTATGAGTAAAACACTAAAAGTACTTAAAGAATTAGCACTACGAGACCATGAAGTAACTCTAACACCAGACCATATTACTGCTGGAACTAAGTTTTCAGAACTAGGAATAGACAGTTTGGACTCAATAGAAATGATGGTATCACTAGAAGACGAACTTGATATAGAACTCAACAACGACAAGCTAGAACGAATAGAGAACATCGCACAGCTAGTAGAGTATCTAAGAGAGTTTGATTAAAAAGAAAGAACTAGGGCGAAGCCCGGAGCGAAGCGACCTCTCGGCAAATTTTTTTGAACTAATTAACAACTGACTTTTGACATGAGCATTAAAACCTTAACCAATGCAGATAATCAAGTATACCTTGACCGTAGAGTCACAGTAGAATACAGTAGACTATGGGGTAGATACATGCTGAACCAGGGTAGTATGAACATCTTAGATACTTACAACCGTGGACTAGCTTATTCAGTTTATCGTAAACGCACTGGATTAGATATTACTCTTAAAGAATTCTTGACTTTGGTTAAATACACATAACAGACTATTAACGATAGAGGATATAGTAACAAACAGAACTAGACCACACACTGAGATAAACTATGAAAACAACCTATACACGGGAGGCTTCAAGATACAGAAGTTTCACTCTACATCATGAACATCACAGTAGTGGTTACAGACATACTGCTTATCTTAATTCAAGAGTAATAATGATTACTCATTCTCTACCACTACTATACAGATACTTACACACTCTTTCGCCAGCTAATAGTGACACCACTGACCGGGACAGGATTATCACACACAAGTATATTACTAACAGAATATCTAAATCAGACGATATCACACTAATGAATACTAAGAGAGAACTCAATGAAGATACTACCAAGTGACGATTTAAATCACAATCCAGACTATAACAAACACTATAAGAGATACTTCCCTGAACTGCACCCTGACTACACAGTTAAGCACAGTATACCGGAAAGGTTCTACAATGCTATGCGTAGGGTTATAGCACAGTTGTGGAAATAAACGATTAATTAATTAATTAATTTAATATCTGAGATTCCTTTTAGGAACAACGTCCCTCCTTCCGCGGTAATTAATTTATTTTCCTGCAACGTATGGGCTATATGTACCTTTAAGACGCCTTAGAGCGTGATACAGCGTGATTCGCCACCATTCTGGTATACTATTATACACTATACCTAAACGTTTCTCTACGTTGCTTATATAGGGTTATCTATAGTATAATTAATTAATCCAAAAACTTGACAAATCCACGAATCAGTGTATACTGTAAGTATAGAATGAAAGATGAGGGAACAAATATGCAAGAACAGTTAGACAATTTAATTCAGAATATTAAGAATGATTACTTAAAGTGGACTTCACGTAACGGTACGAAAGAGTTAACAGAAGTAAACACCAATATGATTGCTGAATTTAATTCAAAGATTACCCTTAAAGAGGGTCAAAAGTATATCAAAGTTATCAGCGGAGGTTCAGTATGGGGCTTTATCGCTAAGGATGACTTTAATAAAGGAAGTAAGTGTTTTAATAAAGGTGATATCTTAAAAGCCGCTGGATGGCAGGCTCCTGCTCTCAATGCCGCAAGAGGTAATATCTTTGA
>Ga0209336_10000006_pt1 | contig 148463 bp, 190 predicted proteins | sample LinPmetageLP32_FD_184042 | JGI IMG/M metagenome (GOLD analysis project Ga0209336, IMG submission 184042) | Marine viral communities from the Pacific Ocean - LP-32 (SPAdes) (version 2) | ecosystem: Environmental > Aquatic > Marine > Oceanic | place: Pacific Ocean | collected 2009-08-23
AATTCCAATCTTTTAAGGGGAAGCCAGCAATGGTTTCCCTTTTTTTTGTTAAGTCCTTGTTTTTAAATGAAACTTTTATTGAAAAAAAGTGAAATAATGTTTTACTTTTGGTTCATAATAGGGTAAGATATAGGTATATTAAATAAAAAAACGAGAGGTAAATAACTATGACAATTAATATAACAAATAACTATGAATATTCTGGTGTAAATGCTGACGCATGTGCAGAAGTTGAGAGAGTATGTACTTTTAAACAAGGCATCAAACATTATGGTGTTCCAGGAGCTGCATTTAAAGGTATGCAAAAGGTCGCTTCTTTAATGAGAATGAGAGAAGTAGAAAACAGAGAAACAGGTAAGACTGAGAAAAAACCTGCTTATTTCGCAGTATTTGATGCTGATGAAATGCAGTCTAGAGCAAGACTCTATATCTCAGCTAAAAAACAGGCAGCCAAGAAGGTTGCCTAAGTCCTTGATTTTAAATGAAACAAAAATCAAAAAAAAGTGAGAAATGTCTTTACTTTTGGAACAAAATAAGGTACAATATAGGTATATTAACAATAAAAAAGAGGAAAAAAATATGAGTAAAATGGGAAATTTAGTAGTAGAGCTTCAAGAATCAGCTCAAGATTATATCAGCGATTATGCTGATAAAAAATATCTAACATTGTTAGATGCTAAAGATGCTTATCTTGAAAAGAATGGCGAGTGGGCAGAATCTATATTTCAAACTGAAGCAGAGACTGCATCAGAGATTGGAATTATATAATGTTAGAAACGATTCTATATTTTGTAATATTTCCAGTTATGGGATTTACATTCTACTGTGCTTGTGTAGCACTTTATCTACACACAAAGGAAACTTTTGGAGATGACATATAATGTTTAAAGGAATTCTTTTATTGGTAGTGGTATGTTGTTTATCACTTTATTTAATGGGTGCAGTCGCAGGACTGTAAATTTGAGAGGTATATTATGCAAGTAATTATTAGTACACAATACAACGAAAACTATAATGTTGAAAATCCTGGAGAAGGAAACGATCGTTGGAAATCTAAAGGTGGTTCAGACTATAAAGTCCAGAACATTGACATTAATGATACTGATGCGATGAAAAAAATTGTCGCTGATGTATGTAAGATGATTGAATATAAAACTGTTCAATCTGAAGAGTATGTTATCGACTGGGAAGTAAGGTCTGATAGATGGCAATCTTCTTTTGAACAATCTCAGCTTGAGCACGAAGGATATCGTGGTTATCAAGAACCAATCATCTACCAAAAAGATGGTGAATGGTTTAAGCAAAAGGATTTTGAAGGATATAAAGGTTGTTCAAGATCTACTTACAAATACACCGATGGTAATTGGGAGTATGTTAAGCATCTTTCTTTTGACAAAGCAAGAGAGGACTATTCAGATGATTTATCAGCTGAATTGTGTTATTCAGATGATTGATGTATTAGAAGAGATTAAATTCTTAAAAGAGATTTATAGCGATATGCAATACCAATCACGTGAAACTCTCAGCGAACAACTATTGTTCGTGAAGATTGAAAGACGAATTGCGGAGAAAGAATTAGAACTCAAGGCATTTGAATGTGCTATGATGAGCGAGTCTGAAGCAAAGTCGTTGAATATAGCTAAAAAAATAATTGAAAATAAGTGAGAAAGTTCTTTACTTTTAACATATAATCATATAGAATAGGTTTATTATGGCATTATTACCAATATATTATAATACTACTCGCATGGGTGGTAGATCTAAAGTGAAAAAAAAGCCAGGATGGCAGGCACGTGAGCAGGCACATAATGCTTGGCTTCGTGAAAATGGTGTACATCCCGACCAGCTAAAAAAACGTGCTAAGGAGTTTAAGCCATTACAGGTATCTCCTGAAGCTAAAGCACGTGAGAAACAGATGAAAGAATATAATGAAAAGTATAAGTCGTTGTCTACTGAGGGCAAGATGTCTGGTAATACTTTTAAGAAAGAGCCACAGAAATATACAGGTACATTAGTCACAGGTATCGCTCAGATGCATAAGTCTAATGCTGTACCAGTTATTAATAAACAACAAGCGATAGATGTCGCTAAAATGAGAAGAGGGTAGTATGGAAGAACCAATTGCAAGAGCAATAGTAGTAATTTTGTATTCAGGAATATTAGTTTATCTTGGGTATATAATGGGACGCAGAAAAAATACTCAAGTCATTGCCGATACCATAGAATCTTTAATGCGCACAGGATTCGTTAAGTGGTATTGGAAAGACAATCAAAGAGAGATTGTTAAATGGTCTGAGCAAACACCTAAGGAGAAAAATGTTTAGAGTTATTTGGAACATGCTTAAGAACGATCTTAAGCAACCAGAGGAAGAAGTAAAGACCACGCATCAAGACCCAGATCCAGATGATCTATCTATTGATAATGCGTATAAGACAAGATGGGTTTGGTACCATACAATTCTAGCGATAGAGTTGTTTATGGTGAATGTGATTTTGATTGCCATTTTGGTAGTCTTAGCAATTAAATTATAATGAAGGAGAATAATATAATGAACCATGTAGAATTGAGTAATAAGATACAGCACTTTGCTATCCGTCGAGATATCCCAGGGCTGACCACATTGAAAGCTGATATGAAAACTGAAATCGAACGACTTGATCGTTGGTTCAATAAATATCTCCACGTGCAGGGTGACCACATGAATCCCGATAATCCAGATACTAAAGCATGGTCGCTTTATAATCTTAAGATGGCTGAGTATGAAAAGGTATCTGATCGTATTACATCTATTGACCACTACTTAACAAAATTTAATAATAAAGGATCTATATATGAGCGAATTGAAAACGCAGGCTTTTCCTACTCAGTTTGAGAATTCTAAATCATTTGCTCAATACATTGAGAGAGTGGTAAAAGAAAAGCAAGGAATAACACACATGGACGCAATACTAGAATATTGCGATAAAGCTAACTTAGATCCGAAAGAGATGAAAGGTCTTATCAGAGGGGCATTGAAGGACAAACTAGAAGCAAACTTCAGCGACCTGAACTATCTACCGAAAACTGCGAAGTTGGATGTTTAATGGATGGGTATCGTGTCTATAAATTATACATGGCTCTTAAATTACACTTTCATAATAAGAAGTATAATGTCTTTGAGAATAAAGGTGCCATTCGTGGCAGTAGGGAGAAGTTCTATGTTCGTAATGATGTCAAACTTTTTGAGAAACTAAGCGATGATTTCAAAAGCGATCGTGATATTGTTGATTACTTTGTCAGTAATTTCAGTTATGGGCATGATGCAACCCTCTATTCCAGGATTACATCCGATACCTATGCAACCAAATGGAATAGAGTGCGAGAATCCATGCATAACACCTTTAAATCAGATCTCTCCACAATCTTATTACACTTAGAAAAAGAGAAATTGACAGAGAAACAATTATATAATTTTAATGGGGTAATTCCCGAACTAATGAAGATGGTTCTTGGTGAGCATGTACATGTACAAACTGTATGCATCTTGGATCATTATAAAGGATTCTTTGAGAATTGGGACTTGAAAGCAGGAGTTGCTTTTGAAGAAGATGTTCTCAGGATAGCGAAGTCGAAAGGCTTTGTGAAGTTTGATAAATCTAAGTTTCAGCAGACTTACCTCTCGTTTGAAGCTGATTTATCTGAACTAAATAAGAGTACTTGAACTTGACTTTTAAGTTTTTTTCAAGTATTATAAAACAATACAACGCATATAACGCATATAATAAGGAGTAAAATTATGGTTGATTTAACATCACTGAAGAAGGATTCCATGTCCGACTTCACCAAAATATCTGGAGAGTTCGACAAGATCGCTAATCCCCAGAGTTCTAAGAAAAAGGATTATGGACCAGATGAAAGATTCTGGAAACTTGATCCAGATAAAGCAGGCAACGCAACAGCAGTACTTCGTTTTCTACCTAGAGTAGAGGGTGATGAATTGCCGTGGGTTCGTGTGTTTAGTCATGGCTTCCAAGGTCCAACTGGAAAATGGTATATTGAAAACAGTTTAACTACACTGGGTGATAAAGACCCTGTGGGTGAATTGAATTCAAAGCTATGGAACAGTGGCTCTGAAGCTAATAAAGAAATTGCTCGTAAGCAAAAACGAAGACTATCTTATATGGTCAATGTTTTAATTGTGAGCGATCCGAAACATCCCGAGAATGAAGGACAGGTCAGACTGTATAAGTTTGGTAAAAAGATCTTTGATAAGATCATGGAAAAAGCCAGACCTACATTTGAGGATGAGAAACCTGTGAATGTATTTGATTTATGGACAGGAGCTGACTTCAGACTTCGTATGAAGAAGGTTGCTGGCTATCCTAATTATGATGAAAGCCAATTCACAGAGGTGAAAGCAGTAAATGGTTCTGATGAAGAGTTAGTTAGCATTGTTGAAAAACAGCATAAGCTATCTGAGTTTATTGCACCAGACCAGTTCAAGTCTTTCGAAGCATTGTCGCAAAGACTAATGGATGTTCTCGAGGATGAAAACGCAGGATTGGGTACAGCATCTGATGCAGTACTTGAAACTGTAGCAGCAGCACCTGCACCTAAGAGTGCTGTCGCACCTGAGCCAGTCGCAAAGGCTGAGCCAACTCCACAGGCTGAAGTTTCTTCACCAGCTGGAGAGGAAGAAGATGTAATGTCATACTTCCAAAAAATAGCAGACTCTGAGTAATAGATTCAAAATCTGCGGAGAGGGGATCGTAAGATCCCCTTTCTTTTTATAATGAAAGGAACTACATGAAACACTATTGGAATCTAATAATGAATGACAGGTTGAATGCGATTAGCCATTTGCCTTTTCAAGTCAAATTTATGTCTATGCAAATCCTAGCATGGATGTGGTCAGCAACATTTGGTATCTATATCATAGAAAGCATTTATGCCTTTGGCATATCTGCCCTTGCACATGCTCTCTTTATTACTATGACTGTTCTGACTTACATATACTTCAAGCAAGTACAAAATGCTAAAGTGGATGGTATCTTAACTAGAGGTAAAGGTGGCGAACATGAATGATGGTAGATATGACTACACAGCACATCTACATAAGTTCGAAGTGAGTTATCTTGAGGGAACTAGTAAGGAAATGATCAAGCAGGAAGTTATGCATCATACCTATGGGGAAGCTGAACAATTTGTTAAGGAACGAGATCCTAGGAACATTGCTATAAAGTCTTGTAAATATATTGAATACTGGGGACCATCAGGTAAAGTTGATGGAGAACGAAGTGGATTCGTTGACAATGTTATTGACTAAAGGTTAAGCTCCTTGATATCTAAGGAATGGATTATAGTTATTATCTTTGTTCTTAGCTGATTTAGGGAATGCCATAGAATTAGTGGCAGTATTGGCTTGGTTGTTTACATTAGTATTATTCACGACAGTCGTATTGCCACCAGCACCTCCGCCATCTGTTCCAGATTGAGCGATCTTCTTTTCTCTATTAATAGCTTCATCAATTTTACTTGAATCCATAAACTCAGAAGTGTCTCCCTTGAGAACAGTTTTATTACCATCCCCATCTGTCATTATCTTATCTTTTTTATTTATCTTAACACCACCAGCAGTTTCTGTACCTTCAACTGGTGAACCCTCATCCCCACCTTCTACCGAAGTTGAAGGATCTGAATCTCTGAATGGGAAGAATCCATCAAAGGAAACTTTCTTACCAATTATTGGAATAGTGAATGAGAATGCAGGGATACCAAAGTTATCCATGATTGCATCAAACATACCATAGATCTTTTCTTTTAATCCATCAAAGCCAAACAATCCTGCTACAGCATCTAAAATGTTTAAGAAGAATTTTGGTATGATTAGTATTAAGTCAAAGAAGAAGTCAGATATGTTTTTAAACATACCCTCGCCATCCTGATTAGTAAACATATTCATCATAGAATTAAATAATTCCATAATAGGTCGGATAGGTGCCATTATAATATCACCCATAAAGTCTAAGATGTTTTGTAAGAAACTACCGATGGCATCTATAAAGCCACTGAACATATCAGCGAATGAAAAACTATTAAGTGCATTCTTAGCATTATCAAAACCAAACAAACCAAGTAGCCAAGCAACAGCACCCTTTACCATATCAAGTGGTCCAAAGATTAATGAATTAAATAAACCTTTGACAGCTCCAGTTAATCCACCAATAATACCACCCTCAGCAAAACCTTTCATCATGCCTTTTATTGTATCGAATAATGTTATGATAATTAAGATTGGTAAGAAAACTTTTGAAGCAACTCTTGCTACACCAGATATGGCTTTGAAGAATGTACCAATGTAGCTACCAACAGCTCTGAACATATTCATTACTTTGGTAAGCATACCACCAGTTCCTGCTAAAGATTTCATCCCAGTTTTTAGTACACCAAACATCTGAGAGAATGCAGTTCCGAATGGTTTAAGACCATTCATAAAGTTTCTTAATATTCTAGGAGTCTTGCCTAAAGCACCTTTTGCTCCACCTTTAAATAAGTTTGTAAGTGGTGTAAGCATTTTAGCAAACCCAGCTCTGATAGATGTACCAAACCCTCTGACAGTTTTGCTAAGACCTTTAAAGGTCATTCTTATTTGTGCTTGAAGTCTTGCAGGAGCGAATAACTTAGCGAACATTCCAATAGCTTTTAACTGGGCACCAATTAATCCAATTAGTCCACCAATAACTAGAGCAAGGACTTTACCCAACTTGCCTAATTTACTGAACGCAGATCCTTCGTCACCACCACCACCCTCATCATCTTTAGATTTACCAGCGAGGACTTCTAAATATCCAGCCATCATAGTAAACACTTTCATCTCTTCAGCAGATTGTTCCTGTGTAGGCATAATCTGTTCTATTTCTTCACCAATTAGTTTAGCCAACTCCTCGTTCTTAGGAGTAGCTTTTCTTCTATCTGGTAAAGCGTCTTTGTCTGTTGGTGTTTGAGTTGGTAGTGCCATCTATCTATTTCTCATTTTTAAATTTTGTTGTTCGTTCTTAGCCTTTTCTTCTTCAAGGTGTTTGACTAACATAGAAGTATATATCTCTCTTTCAAAAGGAAACATATTTTCCAGCTCAGTCAACGAATACTTATGATGCTGTATTAAAGCAAAGTTCGTCTTGTAATGATTCATCAAAGAATCATGACTGAGCATTAGCCAAAAAAACTTTGCAAACCCTCCAGAGTTTTCTTATGCTGTTTGTCACAGCTAGGACATTTGTACTCTATATCCTTAGTCATCTTGGGCATAGATTCAAAGAATCCCTTTACCTTTGTAAACTGTTCTGAAGTTAAGTTATTAACAAAGTCATTTACTTCGTCAATAGTTTGGTCTTTAATATAATGTAATTCACTTCCTTCATAAATGGTTTCCATTGAATCCATTATAATTTCAAAAACTTTACTAGGATCTGCTTCTTCAGTCAGTCCTTGATATTTCATTATAGTTTCTATTGTAGGATATTTCATTACAACTCCTACATCGCCCCATAAATTAATTTTCTTATTATGTCCTTCAGGGAATACCACTGGTATCTGTGTAATGTCTACTGACAATTTAACTTGTGCTTTGGGATTGTCTTTACATTCCTCAACATCACATTTCCCTATTAGTTCAACAACCTCTCCAACTGATTTACCTCGCATTTGAGCGAAGCAATATTCTAAGTCAAAGGTTGCTAAGTTGTCAACACTAATATCTTCTTCAATACAATTTTTAATTAAGTCTCTAAGAGTATTGACCATAACTGTCTCATCTTCAGATTGCATTGCTAACATTAATGCCTTCTCGTCTTTCACAACGAATGGTCTAAATTTTACATCTTGACTAGTAGATGGAATCGTCAGTGGATATACTGGTGATTGATTCTTTGGTAAAGCCATTATTAATCTCCTTCATTATTATTTGGTACTTCTTTCATATCCTTCAAGAATTTATTCAATTCAGTTGTAGAACCAACATAGATAGAATTATTCTGTACTCCTGGAGCCTTAGAATCATTCTTGCTATCTAGTTTCTCTTTTTGCTGATGTAATTCTAACAGTTGAGAATTAATATCAGCTTGTTGCTTCATAAGATTACCAACAACTTCAAACGCACGAGGGTGTTCTGATTGTTTAGCAATTTCTAAAGCATGATTAAGAGCGTCTTGACCTTTCTCCAGGATATGTAGGAGATTGTCTCGAGTAGTATCATAATCACTCTCAATCTTTTCTTCAGCTGTATTAAATACAACTGGTTCTAATTTCTTTACAGGTGTAATTTCCATAGTTGGTGTGCCATCAAATCCTGCTGGCAAATCAAATACTTTTCCTAGACCTTTATCTATCTTACTCATCGTCTTCCACCTTTTGAGTTGTTTCCACCATATGTCACAAAGCCACCTGAGAAAGTGACAGGATTGCCCTTACCATCTGTGACGACATTTGCTGGTATATCTTCTTCAATGCGATCTATAACTGTTGGTGCTGTAGGAACACCAGTAGGAACATCGCTAACTCCTGCTGGTAATTTTTCCTTAGAATATTGTGCACCTCTCCAATATCTAAATGTAAGTGTGACTCCCAACTTCATTACTTCTTTTCCTTCAGCAGTAAGTGCAATTGGGTTAATCGTTTTTGGATAACATTCATATAATGTCACACCATAAATATTTTTATCTTGTTTATCTAATACAAAGATAGTAATATCTTTTGTATAATTTTTATAGTAATTAAACTTTCTTGTCACAGGATCTATTACTTGTCCCATCCAGTTATCAAAATATGTTTTAACTTTCATAGGACGATCAACATAGAACTCCATGTTGACTGCTTCAAATAATCTTTCATAAGGCATCTCTCTATATTCACCAAATGTTCTTGCTGGTGTTGTAGAGTTATTTAATCCTGGGAGTTGAGTAGACGCACAATACATTAATAGCATTCTAGACATATCGCTACCTTCCATGTTTGGAAGTACAACAGCATATCTGTTGGTGATTGCTAATCCCTCTTTCTTTACTTGTGAAGTAAAGTCGTTGAGAGTTGTTTTTGGAGCTTCGTTAAAATTACTTGCCATACAACTATTTAGTTCTATCTTTTATACTTTAATTCAGGATCGCCTGTTATTTCAGCCATCTTCTCAAAGGGCAGTCCTGGAGGTATGTCTAGAGCTCGTCTATCAAAGTCAATTAATAGAATTAATCGGTGTTCGAAGGAGTAATTATGGGCAGAGTGTATATATTGATTATTAAAGCCAAACGAATCAGACCAATCTACCTCTGTACCATTCACCTCAAGGAATATGTCACCTGTGGGTATATAAAGGGGTATATGCACTCTAATATGATGACCTCGTCTGTTTTCGGGACCTGTATGCCTATGTATAATAGAATCTTTCACTAGTATAGAATAATTGGCAATAGGAACTATGCCTTCATATTTGTTAAGGATCTTATTCGCAGTAGGATATAGTGGTCTTGCCTTTTCACCTTCTTTATCAACATAATTAGTTGCTGGTGGTTGATACTTTAAATAAACATTTTGCCATGCATCTAGTTTGGCAGGTTTCCTATCTTTATTACCAGACACATGCCCCATGCTTTCTCTACTCATTACAGGTACAGCTTTGTTGTCTAATACCCATTGTAATTTTTCATCCATAGATAACTCATTATCAAGATGACCAACAAGGTCGTGTATCAACATGCCTTTCTGCTCTTCTAACTCATTAAAGACTGCATCAAGTTTAGGATACTCACCTCGTTTAAATATTTTTTGTTCTTGTATTTCTCGTAGTCTTTTTTTATCTATTGTAGACCACCATGGTAATGTCATTTTATTCATTATCTATTGCTCCTGATTTCCAACTTGGGTTAAGGACTTCGCCATCTCTAGCGTAGTCAATTAAATATTTATCTTTACACCCTACAAGTTCTTGTAGCTTAGTCACATGGTAAGAATTGGGTATGCCTAAGAATGGTCTATGCAAATCCAGTATCATAACCAATCTATGTTTACCTGTTCTATTGTGTGCTGAGTGTACAATCTGATTATTAAATGCAAAGGGTGCTTCATTAAATTGTATCTCTTCATCATTTACTTCTAAAAATATATCACCCTCTGGTACATATAGGGGGAAGTGTAATCTTAGTGTCTTACCATTTGGATTCTCATGACCTGTATGTCTCAGTACAACTGAGTTTGGTGCAATCATTGAGTAAGTAATTACATTAATATATTCATCGTATTTTTCTATAATCTTTTTTAGTACAGGAAGTCTAGAACGATTAAGCAACATTCTATCTTCACTAACTTCTGATATATCTTCAACAATTGTGGGTTTCCAAATTAAATTCATGGCATGCCAGTTATCCATATTGCCTGCACCCAATTGCTTGATGCCTTTATTTATCTTTGGCTTAACTTTTCCAGTTTCAAATACAGGTAGTGTATCCTGCTTATACATTTGGTCTAGTTTTTGTTGAATGTTGCCCTGATAGGGTGCTATTACTTCTTCAAGTAAAGCTGGGCAAAGGGGAAGAATATCGTTAAAGACTTCATCTAATTTGGGGTAGTCACCTTGACGAAAGATACCTTGTATTTTTGCTTTGTGTCTTTCTTCAGCTGACCAGTATGAATACTCTGGTAGATCCATAATAAAATCCTATTAACTTTGAGCTATCTCTAAACTCTCTCTCCAAACTCTATCTTTAGTTGCTCCTCTAAATCTTTCAACTGGTAGCATCATTGCTGTGTTCCAATTTTCTGGATTAACTTGTAGGAATTGAGATTTCACTTGAACTTTTAAATATTTCTTTACAGCAGGCTTGCCTAATGCTAACCTTGCCGATCCCCTTATCATAGCCCACTGAAATTTTAATCTTGTAGTGTCATCCATTTTTTTATTAGAAGCTGTTGTCATTAATCTTTCTAACAACCTTACTCTTAACAAGTATGGTAGATAATGCATATTAAGTCCTAAGAAAAATCCTGATTGAATTTCGAATGGGAATACTAAAGGGAATTGATCATAGTATGGTAATTTGTCTGCAGTCTTAGCTTCGTACATGAACATATATAATCTTCCAGGCAATAGTCTAGTAGAACGACCATCCTGTTGCATAATCTTTCTAGGCTGTGGTCGCATTTGACGCAATCTAACAACTTCTTTGTTAAACCAACCTCTTGACTTCTTAGCAATGTTTGGATCAGTTGCTGCCTTATCAAAAAATATTTGTTCTTTGGATTTAGCCATCTAATTTTCCTAGACTAATTAACATTTTTTTATTTTGTTCGTGGGCTTCGACTATGTCTTCTTTACTTTGACCAGTGTAAGGAACTGCATGAAATTCTTGTATCATTTGTTTATTGACAGACTTACCATCTATCCATATATCTCCTAAGATACGACCAAACTTTCCAGTCTCGTAATCTTTGTATGTTTTGACTGATAATTTTTTGCCATTCTTCAATGCTTCTTTTAAATATTCTTTAGCAAGGAGTCCTCGCTTTTTCTCATCTAAATCTCTTGTTCTTGACTCTGGAGTATCGATACCGAATAATCGTACTCTTGATTTGTACAGAATATCAAAACCGATGTCAATAATAACATCAATAGTATCGCCATCAACTACTTTGGTCACTGAGCTAATACGATATGAGAAATCTGTAGGATCGCCTAATGTTGGTTGTGGCATAATGTCTCCTGATTAATTGTTTATCTACTATTTAGTTTTCTTTTCAAGACCAGTCTTGTAAGTTAATCCTAATTCATCTTCAGTAAGTATAATGAATTTTTGCCCTCTATCTAACGCATAATTCTCTGCTGCTTTCCATTTTGCTGCATTTACAACATATGCTTTTGACTCTGTGAGGTATCGCTTTGTTCTTCTTCCTGAGAATTTAGGAGGGTTGCATTGAACTTTTGGTTTTATTTCAACTAAATAGGTATGTACAAGACCTTCTTTATTTTTGACTGAAATTGTAAAGTCAATAAAATATCGATGTATTCTGTTATCAATGGGTGAGCGATAAGGCACTACTGTTTCTTCACTCTTCCATTTTAATACATTGTCTGTGCGATCGCACCAAGTAGCGAAGCGAGTTTCCCAACTAGACCTCATAATGATGTTGTTGTGGTTTCCTTCGTACTTGTGGGGATTAATTGGGGTGTATTTTCTCTTGTGAAACATAACTAAATATATCCTATAGAAAACTATTTAGGAACTAAAAATGCCAAGATTTGCAAATCCTTTTAAAGCTGGGACAGTCACAACACCACACCAGTCTACTTCTCAAACTACTGTATCAGACACAGATCTAAATGCTGCAACAGGCAAGGATAATGCATCAAGTCAATATGCTGTATCTCATCTTTCTTACCCAGACGATCTACTAAATGTCCCAGACTATGGTGGCAATTATGTTATGTTCTTCATCAACGAAAGACAAGAATCAAAAATAGCTCAAGATACTACTAGAATATTGGAGGATGTAGATCCTGCAGTTGGTAGAGCTATCAATGGAGCAGGTTTCAGCAATGTAGCTGTACTTGGTTCTTCATTTTTAACTGGAGCTGGAGCTGGTGGACTTATTGGTGGTCTACTCGGTGGTGGTGGAGCAGGTGTCACTAAAGGTGCTGCTGCTCTTGGATTAATTGGTGGTGGAACTGCTGCGTCATTGGGTACAGCAAAAGGATTAAACGCATCGGCATTGGGTAAAGAATTTACCAAACCAGCTAAGAGAATGAAGCACGCAATTGCTTTACATATGCCAAATAACTTTGCTATTCGTTCTGGTGCTCAGTATGAAGAAGCAGAAACATTTATGGCTCAAGCATTTATGCAAGGTATCGATGTTATTACTGAAGGAGCAACTGATTTAGCAGCAGGTATGGCTGACCAACAATCAGGGAAAGAAGCGATAGGCAGTTTAGTCAAATCACTAACCGATGGTGGTGCTGGTGTTGCTCAATCTGCAGCATTACAAAATATTCCAGGATCTGAAGCAATACAAGCCATGGCAGGTGTCGCTCCTAATCCTAAAAAAGAACAAATATTCAAGAACATGGATTTTCGTACATTCCAGTATGACTATCAGTTCTTCCCTCGCTCGGCTAAGGAATCAGAGAACATAAGAAACATAGTAAACACTTTCAAATACCATATGCATCCTGAATTTAAAGATGATGATGGTTTCTTATATATCTATCCTGGAGAGTTTGAGATATACTACTACATTGGGGATAATCAAAATCCTTATGTACATAAACATACTTCAGCTGTCTTAAAAGAAGTGAATGTAAACTATACACCACAAGGACAGTTCGCAACATTCGATAATGGAGCTCCAACGCAAATTAATATGACACTATCCTTTCAAGAACTATCTATTCTTACTAAAGGTCATCTTGATGCATTTGGTGAGACTCCACCGAAAGAACCTAAAAGTGGAGCAGTAGAAGAATAATGGCTGATAGTTATTTTAAAAAATTTAAAGAGATATACTACATCACAAGAGTTGGTGATCGTGAAGAATTAAAAGTTCTAACCGACATCACAACTAATGTAAGATTAAGAAAGAAAATATTACAAAATGTGACTGCTTATGAATTTTATAATCTAAAGCAGTTTGAAACAATAGAAAACCTTGCTGAAAAACTTTATGGGAATCCACAAATGCATTGGATCCTCATGCTTATTAATGATAGATACGATTATATCAATGACTTCCCCTTAGAACAAGACGCATTTGATAAAATGATCACTGCTAACTACTCATCTCCTGATGCCATTAAGTGGTGGAAGAAAGATGGACTAGTGGTTGATTCTACACTTGCTGGGGCAGCAGCACAATCTCATCGTCAGTATGAGCAAGAAAGAAATGAAGCCAAGAGGAGAATAAAGATCATAACTCCTGCATTAGCCAATCAGGTGGTGCGTGAGTTTAAAAAGATGGAATTATAGATTATGTCAACTCAAGATGGAGTCACATTCGCTGGTGATGTCACCATTAACTCAATCGAGTTAGTCGCTGGTGGTTCAAAAATAGATATAAGAGAACAGGTAGCTAATATCGAGTTCTTTGAAGATATCTTTTCACCTTTCATAACAGGTAAAGTCGTGATGAGCGACTCGCAAGACCTACTCAATCGAATGCCATTGATTGGGCAGGAACTTCTACAGGTGGATATCGAAACACCTGAATTGCCTGGAGGAAAATTCAAAGGCACATTCTACATACATAAACTCACTGAAAGAATCTCTATGGGTGACACTAAGATGGGTTATGTACTACACTTCATCAATACCGATGCCGTGAAGGACAAGAATAACTCCCTTAACAGTGCGAAAAAGGGCTATTGTAGCAACATAGTACAGGATATTGTCGCAAAAGACCCCAAAGGACTCGTATCCACAAAGAATTTAAACATGACACCGAGTATGAATGGTACTCGATTCGTCTGTAATAGCTGGTCACCGATGAGAGCGATTGATTTTGTCACGGAACGAGCAAAGAACACCCATGGCATAGCCGATTATGTCTTTTATGAGAATAGAGACGGATATAACTTCCTCGGACTGTCAGAACTATACGAACAATCACCGATACAAGAATTTATTGACGATAATGAGTCCGTGGATGGTAGTGATACCGACAAGTCCTATAAAAAGGTCTCTAAATTGTTTATGCATGAAGGATTTAACTTCTTTGAGCGTCTTTCCAGTGGTATGTACATCAATAAGCTGAGCAATTATGACTTAATGACCAAGACCTATACCTCTGAGAACTATTCAGGACATGAGATGTTCAAATCTTTACCCTCATTGAATAAATACCCACTAGCAACGAGTGATGTAATTGCCAATGCAGATGCAGCATCGTTTAATATGCATACGCATGAGAATATGCATAAAGGCTTTGGTGATACTAGTGTAGAAGCCACATTACTCCAAAGAACAGCACAGATGGCGACCACGAAAGCCTTTACTGTGAATATTGAAGTCCCAGGACGATGGGATTACACTGTGGGGAAAGTTATTAATCTAACCACATTTAGAAAAGAGTCCACCGACAAGGATACCGACATGTTAGATCCTATGTTTAGTGGCAATTATCTAATTTCGGCTATTGGACATACTGTCACGAGCAAGTCACATACTTGCCATATGGAAATCTTTAAGGACAGTCTAATATTCGACCTAACCCAATTGAGAGACCAATAAGATGAAAATATATACAGGTATTGTCGAGAATAGAAACGATCCACTTAAAGTTGGTCGTTGTAAAGTTAGAGTACATGGGGTACATGAGAATGATACTGCCATACTCCCAACCGAAGATCTACCATGGTCAGTACCAGTACTCCCTACCTCCTCCGCATCTATATCAGGTGTCGGCACCAATCCAGGTGTAGTCGTAGGCAGTATAGTCGCCATTCTCTTTACCGATCCTGATCTACAAATGCCATTAATGCTAGGTAGCATTCCTGGAGTACCACAAGATCCAGTAGAGAACCATGGCATGGCAATGAAACGCAATTCCAAGTCGCTAGATTTCCTTAACAGTATATCCGAAGGTGAAGATGGGGAACTCGTAGAAAGTAAGTCGCAAGATGGCTCGTCCTCGGAGGATATAACTCTAGAAGAAGCTCGACCAGTCACCGCACATAAGGTCACAGCAGAAGGCTTAAATAACATCAAAGAATCCTTTCCATTCGCAGAACAACCCTTTACTGACACAGATGGTAAGATGACGATTGGCTATGGACAACAAACATGGGAAGGCAAACCAGTCACGCTAACCTATCCTGGATCAGTCACAGCTGCCAATGCTTCGAATGAACTCGAACGCCATATCAACGATCCCAAAGCAGGATTAAAGAGTTTACTCGGCAAAAACATAAGAAAACCAGTGACATCTAGCATGTATGACGCACTCGCATCATTCGGACATAACCTATCACCCAAGGAATTCTCAGCATCTTCAGTACTTTCCCAATTAAACAGTGGAAAATTCGGCTCTGCAGCATCATTACTCCAAAATTTCAGCAAAAAAGCAGGAGATCTGACAGGAGGTTTGGACGCCAGAAGGCTCACAGAAGCAGGGAGTTTTCTCAAGAAAGGGATACCAACTCCAGGAGGAATTGACATTAAGTCAGCGACGGCAAGTGCTATTGGGGATAAACTCCCTGACGGCTCGGTCTTTGATGGAGGAGCTGCAAACCTAAAGGAATACAGGGCTTTCGGGCTGGCGAGTAAAAAATACTCTTATCCTAAGTACACGAACGAATCTGATATCTCACGTCTTGTGAGGGGTGAAGAACTGGATAAGACATCCGTGTATGTAAAAGAAGCGTCTCGATTTTTAGGAGTACAAAAAGCGACTAGTGTGCTTTCATCTTCGCAAGAGGAAACCGATTCACAGAGATCCACATGGGAGACCAGTGATGTGCCTTATAATGCGGAGTATCCTTACAACAAAGCTCTGACCTCAGAAGCAGGACACAGCCTAGAACTAGACGACACACCAGAAGCTGAGAGACTCTCTTTGTATAGCTCTCCAGGTTCTTTCATAGAGTATGACCATAATGGTACACTCGTTGATCATGTAGTGGGTGATAGATACATACAGAGTAGCAGAAACTCTTACAGTTATACTAGTGGGAATGATGTGGCTTATATTGCAGGAGATACTAACCTCTATGTGAGGAATGGGAGTACTGTGAATATAGAAGGTGAGTGTAATGTGATTGTTAACAACAATGTTAATCTTACTATTGCTGGGAATATGAAGACTGTAGTCAAAGGGAATTATGATTTAGATATTATTGGGGATGAATTTAAACGAGTTGCTGGCAATAGCGATATACAAATAGGTGGTGACGAGACGTTTGATGTAGTGGGTAGAGGAATAAGAGTACAGCGAGGGAATTATAGTGAGCACTTTGGTGCAAACTTCTCTAGTTGTGTTGATGGAACTACTGGTTATTATCTAACAGGCACTGCTGACACCTACTATGGTGCGAACTTTACTGAGCAAGTGGTGGGCGAACGCACTAGTTGGTCTATTGGCAACACACATATTGATGGTGCACAGGTAAGATTTAACGATCCGAAGAAAAAAGCGAGTGAGCAACTACCCAAAACTCTTGCGAATAGTCCTGCTGCACCAGAGAGTCCTATTGAATTGCTCTCTCCAATAGCTCCAAGCATGCCAGAACTAGAGGTGAACAGTCGATCAGGGCGATATAGGAACAACTATGAGTCTATTGACGAGGGCGAAGGGACTGCATATAGGGATTTACTGGTCTCTAGAGGGATCTACAGGGAGGAAAACCTTGACTTGGGTACAGTAAGTACCACTGAGACCCCTACCCTCAATCCTACCAGAGCTATATATGAGCTATCTGGGACTGAAGTTATTGACAGTATGCAAGAGTTCCCAACAGAACTACAGCTCTCTGCTCGTTTCCAGCTCAGTGCCTTCACTAAGGGAGGTGCAAGAACACTGCGAGGTGGTGGAGTCTTTGGTATCAGCAAGACACAGATAGTGAAGAACCTGAAGGCACTGGCAGAAGCCATAGCTGAGCCAGTGTATGACCTCTACCCTAACATGCAGATCCTCGCTGGGTATCGCAACCAAGATGATATAGAGAACAGCAGTAAGACTAACCTCCACTACACAGGACAAGCCATGGACATAAGACTTGATGGCTTCACAAGACAAGAGACATTCGATGCAGCAAAGAAACTTGTAGAGGAACTGCCTTATGGCTTTGACACTCTCACTCTTAACTACAATGGGAAGAAGAGTTGTTGGTTGCATATCTCTTATAGACTTACAGGCAATCGTGAAGTGTTCTCTACAGTAAGAGACCATCTAGCCATGGGCAATGATCTACAGTACATACCAGAGACAGGTGCTGTTGCTGATAGCAGTGGGTCGTCGCGATTGGGAGTGGCACCCTCGTTGACTGAAGAGCTTGCGAAGAGACGATGAAGCTCATGATGCATTCCACCCCTATTAGGTATATGAGACAGAAGTGCATACCAGAATGTGTCGCTTTATTGGGCTCCATATTTTTTTCCCTAAAAGGTTTTTCCACCAGAGACCTTACACATACCCTACACCTCATGCACATACCCACAGCACGAGAGGGTGAACAAATTTTATTATACACATACAACCCGAATAAGTAGAAGTGGACTTCAACGAATATTGGGACAAAGAGAATAAGCTATTAGAACTTTCCTACAAAGAAAGTGTTAGGCAAAGAGAGGAACGCAGCATGTTAAAGATTAAAGAAGCGATACAATATAACACAGCACCTTGGAAACACATACTGATATGTGGATTGCCAGGAACAGGTAAGACCACACTAGCAAGTGCACTAGCCTATCATTTTAAAGTACCCCATTATAATGCCGACACGATACGAGAGTATTATAGCGACTGGGATTTTAGTTTTGAAGGGCGAGTGACGCAGGCGAATAGAATGCGCAATATGCCTTTTGGTATTCTGGACTTCGTTTGTCCTACAAATGATTTAAGAGAAATAGTGCAGGCGAGTTATATGATATGGATGAATACAAAGGAGTCTTCTAAATACGAGGACACTAATAAACTGTGGGAGGATCCCACTACAAGTAATATAGAGGTATTACAATGGATAGATATAAAGCAACTACACAGCTCCTTGGTCGGTTTCAACCCTGGCATGATGGGCATACAGAGTTATTTAAAAGAGCACTTGCCAAAACTGGTCAGGTCATAATACTGTTGCGTGAGATGGACTTAGAGGAAAAGAATCCTTTGAGTATTGAGGAACGCACTGCACGTATTCAGAAGAGTTTGTATTTGGCTGGGTATGAGTATGGTCGGGAATACGAGATACAGTCTGTGCCGAACATTACCCATATTACTTATGGTCGTGATGTAGGGTATAAGATTGAGGAAGAGATACTCGACGAAGCCACGCAGGCAATTAGTGCGACAGCGATTCGAGAACAATGGAAACAAGCAACATGAAAACTTTAAATCATTTTAAAAGCTGGTGGCAAACCAACATCATTGAGAAGGACGTGAGTCTCGAGGACAAGCAGAAGCTGTTAGCTGAGATGGAAGCTGAAGATGATGCTACGATATATGATATCAGTGATGAGATGATTGCATGGGTGCGAGAGCAGATATCATGAAGGGTCGCTTCGAGGTCATCACTGCTGAGAATCCTACTGAGATTAAGATCTATGGTGACTACGATCGCATACCCTCGAATATTATCGAGGTCATAGTATTTAAACCCAACGAGGAAGATGACGAGGGCAATCATAACCATGAGTATCTTGCCACCTTTCCGAGAAAGTTAAAGGAGCTCCAGCTACGATGCCAGCAGTCACAAGAATAGGCGACGCAGATGTCACGCATTGCTCGAGCATGTCACGAGCACAGGGTAGCTCTGATGTCAAAGCGAATACGATTGGTATATCTCGCGAAGGCGATTTGAATACTGGACATCTATTACCTGGGATTCCATGTCCTGGACATTCTGCAGCTATTGGTCAGGGTGACCTTACTGTCTTTGCGAATGGAAAAAGAATCGGTCGAGTCAGCGATCCGATAGCAGGTTGTACATCAGTTGCCGAAGGTTCACCAGATGTATTTTCCAGTGGTGGTGGTGATGCAGCTAGTGCTGCCGATGCTGCTGCGGAAGAAGCAGGGGAAGCAGGTGGTGGTGGTCAGAATATTCCTGTGGGTGGTACGACCTTTGTTTACATATTAACTTCGAGTGTTGGCAATACTTGCAACGAGGGTGATGTAGCCACGATTACTTTACTCACACAGAATTTACCTCAAGGAACTAATGTACCTTATATTGTCACAGGTATTACTGACGCTGATTTAAATGCAGCAACCTCTTCTCCTCTCACTGGCAACTTTGTAGTTGGCTCTCAAGATACGAAAGCATTTGAATTTGCTGCCGACCAAGTCACAGAGGGCACTGAGAACTTTGCGATTACAGTCACAACCCAAACACCCTTTACTGGAAATGATAGTGTGGCGATTGCAGTAGCTGATACTTCTAACAATCCCACCTTCAGTTTATTCGGTACGACTACACTAACTCCACAGGAGAATACTGTGGGCAACTTTAAACTTACTGTGGGTTCAGGTATCGTTGGTGATGTCTATCCCTTTACGATAGACGCAGGTCAAGGTGACTTCAATGCTACCGACATAGAATACATCGCTGATCACAATGGAACCCAAACTACTATTACGCAAATTCCTTTCAGCACTAACTTTGTTTTGCGAGACTTGGGTGATGGAACTGTTGGTGATACTTTTGATTTTAAAATCTCTGATGACTTTACTCGACTAGAAGGCAGTGAAGTTATGAATGTTGCACTTGATGGTGGACAAGCATCACTTAACTTTACGATAGCAGATAGCTCAGTAAAAACTGAGAGTGCTTTCGTTTATGCTAGACCGATAAAGGCAGCAGGAGTTTATGGCTTTGAAGATGTTTCATTAAGTAATAACCAAAGAGCTAACGATCCAGTATTGCCACAAGGTTATACGACTGGCAATCTAGCCACATATCCTTATGCTTATGCTGGTGCCTATGGCGATACTCCTATGGGTGGAACAGTCACAGGAACAACTGGTGCTAACCAAGCATGGGGTTTGAATGGAATGAATATAGTTTATGTCGAGGGCATGGGTTATGTCTGGGGCTTTATAGATTCAGATATTAATAACTTAGTTGGTGCAACTAACTCCAGTGATTTAAACTACAACTCCGAACGTGAGATGATACAGAACCAACTCAATACTGATATTCCAAATCTAACTAATGCTATGGCAAGTAATAGTGCACAGCCAGATACTTATAATTTTAATAGTGTGGCTACTGCAACATTCCAAGGTACAGCTGAGGGTATAACCCAAGTGGCTTTCCCACATGATTACTCTACGACACCTGCTACCGATCATTCTTACCAAGCAGCAACTGGTCCATATCATTTATATGGAGCATACACACAAACCCCAGCAGAAGCAGGGGATGATAACTTTTCGACCTATGGAAATAAACAACATGTCAATGGTCAACCTTATACTACCAACTGTGGATCTACATGGCACCTCTGGTTCTTTAGATGTAAACGCAATGGTGTAGTTGATACTCGCCCAGCTCAAACAAAAGACTTCACATACTTTGGAGTCAACCCTAAAACATTTAATACTGCTGGTGCAGATAACACTACCTTCTTTGCTGAGGATGTAAACTGGGGAACGCTTTGGCAGAGTACAGATATAATGCCTGATGGTTCAGGAAATGGTGGAGTAGATTTACAAACAGATAGCCGAGTGACTTTTGAAACAGGGATATCTCAAACACTAGGTGGCTATGTACATATTAAGATAGACTGCGGAGCAAGTAGAAGTCAGCTAATCCCAGGAGGAGCAGGTGGTGCTAAGATAAAAGATGGGAATTACTATGAGCAATACAGTTATCAAGTACAAACAGGAGAAGACTGTGGCTTCTTTGGATGGCGATGTGCTTTTGGTGGATCAGGATTACCAATCTACACTACCTATACAGCATATAGAACAAACGATGGTGGGGAAAGTTATGCAAGCAATATCAACTTTAATAATAAGATAGAACTAATCTTTAAGATGTATGCTCCAGGGACTTCGACCTTTGCAAGTAATACTCAGGGAAGTAATATTTGGGCGAATACACTTCCTGGGACAGACTCTGATTAAAAAGAACTAAATAGTTGTATGCCAAGTAATACTAGAACATTCTCAGACTTAGATTTAAACTTCACACCTCACCCAGTGACAGGTGATGTTGGATTTAAGTATGATGAGAATGCTGTGAAGCAATCAGTAAAGAACTTGGTGCTTACTCAAAACTTCGAGAGACCATTTCATTCTGAAATAGGTAGTACGATTCGTTCATTACTTTTTGAACCAGCTACTCCTATGACAAAAGAGATTCTGCGTAAGACTATCTCAGATACAATTACGAACTTTGAACCAAGAGTAGAATTAATTGATGTTATGATTAACTATCGACAAGACGATACATCTGTTGATGTTAGAATAACATTTAAAGTACGCAACACATTTACTCCAATAGATGTGAGTCTTACTTTGGAGAGAACTAGATAAGGAAATTTTATTATGGCAATCAGGCATAAGAACTTTACAGCACATACAAGTTCAAAAAAAACTACTAGTCAAGGAAGTGGTGGAAGAAGTAGAAGAGTTAAGATTGGATTGTCAAACATGAATAAAAGTAAACGAGCTTCTCATAAAAAATATAGAGGGCAAGGAAGATAAGGAAACAAAATGGCAGATCAAAATAGAAGAATCAAAGTTGCGGAGTTAGACTTTGATGGAATAAAAGCAAATCTAAAAAACTACCTTAGAGGACAAGACCAGTTTTCTGATTTTGATTTTGAAGGATCAGGTATTTCTGTTCTTCTAGATTTACTTGCATACAATACTCACTACAATGGTTTGTATCATAACATGGCAGTGAATGAAATGTTCTTAGACTCTGCTGCGAAAAGAGATTCAGTAGTAAGCATCGCAAAGATGTTAGGCTACACACCCAAGTCTGCTATTTGTCCAACAGCGATTCTTCAACTAGTAGCTTCAAATGTTTCTGGGAATCCTGACTCACTTACTTTACCCAATGGTTCTACTTTCTCATCTACTATTGATGGGACTGCTTATACTTTTCAAACTACAGCTGCACATACTAGTGCTAAGTCTGCATCAAACACTTATACTTTTTCCAACATAGGTATTACTGAAGGAACTATGGTGACGAATACTTATACTGCTGCAAGTAATACTAGATATCTAGTGGCGAATGCTAATGCAGATATTACCACTATGAAAGTTTCAGTACAAGAAGATCCAAACAATGCTGCATACATTGGTTATACATTAGTTGATAACATTGTAAATGCTGGACCAACTTCTAGAGTATTCTTTACGAAAGAAGTAGAAGAAAATTTATATGAAATAGAATTCGGTGATAACGCAATTGGCTTCAAGCCACCAAATGGTGCTACTGTTAAAATAGAATATTGTGTTTCATCATTAACTGCTGCGAACAATGCTAAGTTATTTTCATACACTGGTGGAAGTTTAGGAAGTGCTACATTAAATATTACAACTACTTCTGCTGCAAGTGGTGGAGCGAATCAAGAAAGTATTGACTCAATTAAATTCAATGCACCTAAAAGTTTTGCAGCACAAAACAGAGCAGTGACTGCTGATGACTACAAAGTTTTATTACCACAGCTCTATGATAATGTAGATGCTATATCAGTTTGGGGTGGAGAAGAAAACGATCCACCTGTTTATGGAAAAGCATATATTTCAATTAAGCCAAAAACTGGAACTACACTTACTGAATCTACAAAATTAAATATTACAAACAATATTATTAAATCTAAAAACCTTGTATCAGTTATTCCTGAAATAATAGATCCTGATACACTAGGCATAGTTGTTGAGTCAACTGTTTATTATAATCAAAGTATAACCAGTAAAGCAAAAGATACTATTGCTTCACAAGCAAACGCAGTTATACAAAATTTTAATACAGCAAACTTAAATAAGTTTGATTCAGTTTTTAGATACTCAGCTTTGAGTAAAGAAATTGATGCAAGTGATTCTTCAATAGTTTCTAATACAACTCAAATTAATTTAAAGAAAGTTTTAATTCCTACTTTAAATGTAGCAACAACTTATACACTACCAACTAACAACCCAATCTATAATGATGCTAAAAGTTTACGAGCATACATTGCAATACAATCAACTGGGTTTACTCTAAGTGGTTCATCTCTAGTTTATTTCTTAGAGGATGATGCTCTTGGAAATATTTACACCTACTACTTAACAGGTGGAAATGAAAAAGTATATTCTGCTGCAGCTGTAGGAACTGTAAACTATGCAACTGGTTTAATCGCTTTAAACAATTTAAGTATAAGTGGTTCGTCATTAGCAAATGGAACAATTAATATTTCTATTGAACCAAACTCTTATGATGTAGTATCAGTAAGAAACCAACTAGCAAGTATATCAAACGAAGATATTATTGTATCAGCAATTGCTGACAAAGTAGCATCAGGCGAATCTACTTCTTCCTCTGATTATGTACACACTAAAGTAAGGTAAAAAAATAAATGCCAAGTTCTGTTAAAGCAAGAGTATCCACTGTCGTTGGAAATCAGATACCTGATTTTATTAATGATGATAGTGTAAACTTTAAAGCATTCATGGAAGCATACTATGAATGGATGCAGACAGACTACTTACCTCAATCACACTTAGAAGATATTCGTGACATTGATACAACAGTTGATATGTTTATTGATCATTTTAAAAGTGAGATCATGCATCCTATTCCTGAGGGTGTGCTAACTGATAAAAGATTATTAGCAAAAAGAATCCAAGACATTTATAGATCTAAAGGAACTGAGCAATCTTACAAATTTTTATTTCGTATTCTATTTAATGAAGACGCAGAATTATTTTTTCCCAAGACAGCACTACTAAGACCATCGTCAGGAACTTGGTCAGCAAGTACAATTATTCGAGTCACTGATGCAGCAGGTGGTTCGCCACTAGAATTAATCGGTGCTACTATATCTCAAACACAACCAGTGGGCGATGGTACCTTTACAACTGTGACAGCTTTCGTTGAGAATGCAGTGTCGACACAGATAGGTTCTAAGACTGTCACTGACTTAACTATGGATGACGAATCTTTCAGTGGGGCATTCTTAGCTGAAGATGAATTCATAGTTCGTTCAATTAATTCTACTGCTCCAACAACAGGCAATAATATTACAGCAACAGTTGTTTCAATTATTACTGGCTTTAATATAAGTGATGGTGGATCGTATTATGATATTGGAGATTTAATTACAATCGTATCACCAACAGGAAGTGAAGCAAGAGGTGAGATAACTGAGATTGACTCTGGTGGTATTACTGGAGTGACTATTGAAACTGCAGGTGGTGGATATAAAATTAATGATGAAATAATTTTTAATAATATTGGAACTGGTGGACCTGGATCTAATCCTGCATTATCTGCTCGTGCTTCTGTATCTAACATTGATAGAGATTCAGTTTCCTTAGAATCTGGAAACGCAGGTGGCGGAGGAACGCTACTACAAGAAAATAATTTTGATATAGATTTACAAGAAGCATCTGATGAGGGAGCAATTAAATCAATTTCAGTTTTAACTCCTGGAGCTTTTTACGATAGACTTCCTAGTTTAACTTTACCCACAACTGGAAATAGAACAGGTGGTAAAGTTGTTGCCACTTCAACTACGATTGGTAAGTTAAGAAAAATAGAATTATCTAGATTTGGTATTGACTATAAAGTTCCACCAATCGCTTCTGTTCCAGCTATTGCTGTTCTACAAAATGTCACAGGTACATTTAATCAGGGAGACACAGTCACACTAACAGCTCAGTCATTTGCTACTGAAGATTTAAAAGGTGGTATCAAATTAGAAACTGGTGATAGTTTGTTAGTAGAAAATCAACAGGTATCTACAGGAACAGTAAATATATTTGATACAAATAAACAAGTATTAAAAGTAGACAACCCAAATGTATTTTTACCATACGCATTAGAAGATGGTTCAGGAAGATTGATAACTGAAACTAGAGATGACTTCGTTCAAGAAAGTTCAGGTTTCTTTGCAGACAATAATACTGTGACTTCATCATCAGGTGGCTCTGGTAAAATTGTAGATATTAATTATCCATCAATTACAACATCAGTTGGTTCAACAGGAACTGGCTTGGGTGGATATCTAACAGCTGATGGATTTGTTTCAGAGTCTTCTAAGAAAATACAAGACTCTAGATTCTACCAAGACTTCTCATATGTTGTTCAGGTTGGTCAGTCTATTGATCAATACAGAGATGCTGTTAAAAAATTATTACACCCAATCGGACTAGCATTATTTGGGGAAGTACAAATTCAAAGTATCCTCAATGCAGCGATGGGAAATATTAATGACCCAAATACTAGTAGATATATCGTAGAGATTTTAATTAAGTCTATTCTTAATGGTAAGATGAAAGCGATTGGTGCTTATAGACCTGATACTTCTCTTGAACATAGAGCAGACCTACCAAAACAAATATTTACAATTAAACATGAAGCACTACTTACTACTGTATTCAATTTAAGAATACAAACTTCAGACTTCGTAAGCGAGATTGAGTTCCCTAACTTATCTGTTGCTGAAGTAAACCTATTAGAACTCTCTCCTCTTGCTGTTGAACATCAAGAAACGCTAGTGATTGCTAATAGAGTTGCCTTAGATTTACAAAGACCTGCTAGAGCACCAGTGGTGCAACTACCTATTAGGAGTTCTGTACCATTTGATGGCTCAGTTAGAAGAGCAGGATTTAATTTAATAGACCTTGAAAGATATAAGTTCTCTTACAAGCCCACTTTACAAGGTACTAAATATTCTAATAGTGATGGCACACCAGCCTTTACTACTAATGGACTTGAAGATGATAGTCGTTTGACTTACCCATTTCCAAATGCTGGCTATTATGATCTGTATGGAAATACTCAAATTAAAGATTTCTCAAACATTACTGTTGCAAGTATTATAAATAGTCCATATACACAAGTTTCTTATGCGATCGAATCAGAGATTGGTATCTTTAAACAACCAGCTTCAGGTTTGAGATTCTCTACACAGGATCCCGCATTTACTTTCGATGATATCGCATTCAAATTTGATGCGGACAGTGTAGAATTTGACACAACCATTTACAGTTTAGATTCATCTACTCTTAAATGGGATTTATTAACATAATTTTAATTTTAACTAATCCAGGAGAACACAGCTATGGCTGCAATTATAACAAGTAAATTTCGCATTCACAATGCGCAATCGTTTCAGGAAGGTTTCTCTGAAGCTGCTGCAACGAACATATACTTGGGGATAGGTCGACCACAGGCATGGACTGACGACAACTCCCCTGATACTCCGAAAGATACAGTCTCTGGCGAGTTCTATCGTTGGGATGACATGATTGCTCTTAAAAGAGTTCAATCTTCAGATGTCACTCTAGCGATCCCTCGAAGAAACTGGACTTCGGGCAAATATTACGATATCTATAAAGATAACTACAATGGCACAACTGCTGGAGTAAACATCGATAGTGGAGCAGGTACTACACCAGCAACTATTACTGATGCGAACTTCTTTGTTGTGACTGATGAGTATAATGTTTATAAGTGTATCGACAACAATGGTGGTGCACAATCAACTACTAAACCAACAGGAACTGGTACAACTATTATTTCTACAGCTGATTCATACAGATGGAAATATATGTACACAGTATCACCTGCTGATGTTTTAAAGTTTGTGTCTACTGACTTTATCCCAGCGAAAAAAGTAATTACAAATCCAGGATCTACTGATCCTTACTACAATCAATATCTAGTTGAACAAGCTGCAGTTGATGGTAAGTTGGAACATGTAGTTATTTCTGCTGCTGGTACTTCATACTCAAGTGCTCCTACTGTCACAATTACTGGTGATGGTTCAAGTGCTGCTGGTACTGCTACAATCGATGTTGGTTCAGGAACTGTGACTGGTATTACACTATCTAATGGTGGATCTGGTTATACCTTTGCAAACATTGCCTTATCAGGTGGTGGTGGTTCTGGTGCTACAGCTTCTGCAATTGTCTCACCAAAAGGTGGACATGGTGCTAATGCTGAAGAAGAGTTAGGTGCTTTCTATGCCATGATGAATGTTCGTTTAGAATATGCTGATGGTACAGGTGACTTCCCTGTAGATAATGACTACAGAAGAATCACTCTAGTAAGGGATCCATATAACTTTGGTGGAACTGTTGTTGCTTCTGCTACTACATTAAGTTCAACAAAATCTATGTCTTTCACATCACTAAGTGGTGGGACATTAGTTGTTGATAGAACTTTTGCTGGTGGTACTTCTAATGCGATTGGTAGAATCATTTCTATCGATACAGGTTCATCTACAATTAGATATATCCAAACTGCTACTGATAATCCAACTGGAGTAAACTTTCAGTCTGCAGAAACTATCACAATGAATGATGCTGCTGGTTCAGCGACAGGTATTACTTTCACAAGTGCTACTTTGAACAACCCAGAAGTTCAACCTGATAGTGGAGATATGTTATATGTAGAAAATCGTAGACCGATTAACAGAGCAAGCGACCAGATCGAAGATATTAAAATCATCGTTGAGATGTAATATCTGTTATCTTTGATAACTTAATTCGATCGACTAACTTTAAAAAGAGAAAAGATAGATGACAATAAATTTCAATGTAAGTCCCTACTACGATGATTATGATGCTAGTAAAGATTTCTTGCGTGTACTATTTCGTCCTGGATATTCAGTACAAGCAAGAGAACTAACTCAGCTTCAAACAATCTTACAACAACAGACCACAAGATTTGGAAACCATATTTTCGATAATGGAAGTATGGTTATCCCTGGATCTGTAAATGTAAATAATGAAGTCAACTTTATGAAGTTGAATGACTTACAAGATGGGGATGCTGTCACAACCTATCTAACTCAATTTAAAGATAAGATAATTACTGGACAAACTTCTGGAGCAAAAGCTCTAGTAGAAGATACATCAGAATGTGATTGTATGGTGGCTGGCGATAGTACGATACCATCGCTCCACTTTACTATGATAGATTCTGGTACATCTGGAACGACTAAGAAGTTTGTTGCTGGTGAAGAGATCGTTGCTACTGCAGTTGATAATACATCTGCTGCCAACTTCCGACTTACTGCAAACCAAGCAAGTGATATTAAAGTCACAATTAAATCGTTTGGTGATAATGGTAATGTTGGTACAACTTATACAGACAACGCATCAACTGATGTACTTGGTAAATCATATAGAGTAGAAGTACGAGAAGGAATTTATTACATAGATGGATTCTTTGTACAAAATGCTGAGATCCATTTATACATATCAAGATTTAATACTAAGCCATCTTACAGAGTAGGATTCCAAGTCACAGAAGATGTAGTGACACCAGAGGAAGATACAACTCTTAATGATAATGCACAGGGCACAAATAACTTTGCTGCTCCAGGTGCACATAGATATAAAATCTCACTAACACTAAAACGACTTGCACTAACTGGTACTGACTCAATTAAATTTGTTGAGCTTATTAGAATTAAAGATGGTATCATTCAACAGAAAGTTGAAAAGGCAAGTTATGCTGAGTTAGAAAAAACTTTAGCACGAAGAACTTATGATGAGTCAGGTTCTTATGAAACAAATAAATTTAGATTATCAGTTAAAGAACATTTAGATGACGGAACTGGTGCTGGGGTTTATCAAGCAAGTCCTGGAACTACTGCTGCATCTTTTGATGTTCTACAAACTTATGGTGATGAAGATAAATTTGCTATTGTAGTAGATCCTGGAAAAGCATATGTTGAAGGATTCGAAGTTGAGTCAACTCAAACTACTTACTACGAAGTTGCTAAGTCTAGACCAACTACTGTTAGTGGTGTAACAAATGAAAACAATTCAGTTGTAAGAGAACCAAGTCAACCTGTTGGAACTTCAATAGGTAATTTCTTCATTGGAAGAAATGTCACAAATGCTCCAGCTGTCAACAGCTTTGAGAAAGTATTCTTATTCGATACTACTGGAGCTCCATGGTTGAGTTCAGGAGTATCAGCTTATTCTGCACCGACTGGTGCATTAACATCTTATTCAGGATTTGTTGGAACAGCAAATATTAGAAGTTTCCAATTACACAATGGTTCATATTCTGCACCTACATTTAAAACAAGTCTATTCAATATTTCAATGAACGATGGTAAATCGTTTGCTCGTGATGTCACATGGGTTGCTAGTTCAAGCAATGGATTAATTACAGGTACTTCAGATTTTTATGCAGAAGTAGATCCTACTGCTGACAGTCAGCAAATTAATATAACAGGAACTATCTCTTTACCAGCTCAATCTGGTGGCACTGCTTCTACTATGACTGGTGTTGGTTCTTTCTTCCAAAACGAATTAAAAGTTGGAGATGCAATTGTACATAATGGATTATCAGTTGGATTCGTGACAGCTATCGCTAGTCAAGTATCTGCTACTGTACAAAGACCAAACAACTCTAACAATACAGCATTGACTGGAGTTTCTGCAACTCTAGGTCGTGCTCAACTTAAAGAGCCAAATTATAATTCACTATTATATCCATCAGGATTTAGTTTCACAAAATCATTAAAAGGTTTCGACTCTGGCAATGCTACTGATACATTAGAACAATCTATTCATACTGTAAGACGAGTAAATACAAACACTACCACAGGTGGTGGAGATTTCGTTATGACATTAAGTAATGTTAATGAAACTTTCTTATCTGATACAGAATTATCTAACTACACATTAATTAGAAATGATACTGGAGCAGTAATTAATATATCTGCTTCTGATATTACTTTCGATGATGATGCTAATAGAAAAGAAGTGACGATAGCTTCAGGTGTAAATGGTACATCTTGTACACTATTCACTTCAGTACTTCAAGTAAATGCTGCAGCAACTGAAAAAACAAAAGTAAGATCTTCATCAGCTGAAGTATTTACTGGAAAAACAAATGTTGTAAAACCTGAAATAGAATTATCTTATGCTGATGGAATTGATATTACTTCAGTGACAATGGTTCCAGGAAACTTTACTGCTCACTCTGATGTGACTGCAGTAGATGTTACAGCAAACTACGAATTAGATTCAGGACAAAGATTAACTCACTATCAAAAAGCAAGAATAAGATTAAAGGCTGGATCACCTGTTCCTACTGGAGCAATAAAAGTCACTTACAGATATTTTGCTTATACTGGTTCAGGAAACTTCTTCTCAGTTGATTCTTACTCAGCAATCGACTATGCAGATATTCCAAGTTTCGAATACCAAGACGAATCAGGAAATACTACAACTATTGATTTACATGATACTGTAGATTATCGTCCAGTTATTTCAGGCTCTAATACTTTTAATCCTGAGATACCAAAAATTGGAACAGACTTAACAACACCAGTATCTTTTTATGTTGGTCGTTGGGATAAAATTTCACTATCAAATAAAGGTGCTGTTCAAATAGTAGCAGGACAACCTGCTGAATTACCACAAGAGCCAGAAGATCCTAAACAAGGATTGGTACTTGCTACAATGAAAATTCCACCATACACTAAAAAAGTTGGGGATGTTGTAATATACCAAAGAGATAATAGAAGATATACTATGAGAGACATTGGTGCTCTTGAAAGTAGAATTAAAAATTTAGAATACTATACTTCATTATCACTACTAGAAAAAGATACTAAGTCAACAGCAATTAAAGATGCTGCTACTGGATTAGATAGATTTAAAAATGGATTTGTAGTTGATGACTTTACTGGTCATGGTGTGGGTAATGTTAAGTCAGAAGATTATAATGTTTCTATAGATAAGAAAAATAGAACACTACGACCTGCTCACTTTACAGATGTATTAACAGTTATAGAAAATATTTCAAACACTACTCAAAGAGCAACAAGAGGATATACTAAGACTGGAGATTTGATTACTCTACCTTATACTGAAACAGCAATGGTAAGCAATCCAAATGCTACTAGATCTATTGATGTAAACCCATATAAGATTGGTGCTTACAAAGTTGAAGTTCAATTATTCCCAGAGTCAAGTATCTGGAAAGATGTAGATAGACGACCAGACCTTACAATACAAGACGATGCTAATGCAGATGCAATTAGATTCTTAGCTGAACAAACTGGAGTCACTGGTACTGAATGGAATGAGTGGGCATCTAACTGGACAGGTTCTTCAAGTCAAGCTGGTGGAGCATTCGCTCGAACTACTAGAAGTGGAAATACACAAACCACTAATACTTTCCAATCTGTGACAACTACTGAAACAGGAAATAGAGTAAGAGGTGGAACAAGAACTTCTATATCAACATCAACTAACTCGCAAAACTATGGCGACAAAGTTGTTGACATGTCATACATACCTTACATAAAAGATGAGGTGGTAAACATTGATGCAAGAAATGCTAAACCAAATTCTCAATACTTTGTATTCATTGATGGTGAACGAGTAGATAATACTTATGTAAAACCATCTGACATATTTAAAGTCACACAGGTTGCTAGTACAACTACACCTATTCTTGATCCAGAAAACTTATCAACTGGATTATTAGCAGACGATCCTGCTAGAGCTCACGATGGTAAAATTGTAAACGCATTTAACTTCGGTGATGTAATTAAAAATACTGCTCACAGTGCAGCAAGAATTGATACGATTACTCATATTACTTCTTCGGATGGTGCAGCAAGTTTCAATTTAACTGTACAAGATGCTACTGGGTTAAATCCAGGACACCATGTTTTCTTATACAACTTAAATTCTACAAGAGGAACTAACGCAACTAACAATAGAGGAATTGAAACAAATATTACTTCTACTATTACTACTCTTGGAAGCAACCACTCAAAACAATTAAATAGAAAATATTTTAAAATTACTGCAGTGTCTGGAACTACTATTACTCTAGCAAGTGTAGATGGTTCAACTATTGGTCAGTTTGATTCTTATGCAAGAACTTCTGCTTATACTGGAACTGATGGTGGTAAATTGCAAAGACTAACTGCTTCGGGAGTTATATCTTATGCTGGTGTGAAGGATTCTACTACTGTACGAGATATCCATGTAACAAATATTAAAAATGGTTTCGCTGTTGGTGAGCAAGTCACAGGGACTGCTGACATTGGATTAGGTGCGAAGAATACTTTGACACTAACTTCTATCAACGGATCTACAGTAAGCACTACTGCTCCGACAATGAAGGCAACTGGAGGAACTATTACTTCTGATAAAGAAGGTGCATTAAATGCTGTTCTTTATATTCCTGCAGGTAGATATAGAACTGGAGAAAGAAGTATAAAATTATCTGATAACATTTCTAATACTGATGCAGATTTCGATTCATTCGGTTCAACATTGTTTACTGCTAATGGTATGCAGTTAGAAAAAGAAAGAACTATTGTTTCTTCAAGGAATATAAGTTTCGTTGAAGATAGATTATTCCAATCACAACCTATTAGACGATCTTCTGTTTCTAACAGATTGATTGCTTCTACTACTATCAACTTCCCACCACAAAGACGAGGTGGCGGAGGAGGTGGCGGAGGTGGTGCTGGTGGTCATGATCCACTCGCTCAAACTTTCGTTGTACAATCTGCTGGTGGAGCTTTCGTGACATCTGCTGACCTATACTTTAAACAAGCAGGTGAAAGACCAATCTATGTAGAAATTAGATCTACTGATAACGAAGTGCCTTCTACTAAAATACTTCCATTCTCTCAGGTAATATTACAACCTGCAGATATTAATGTAAGTACCAATGGTGCTACTGCTACAAACTTTAAATTCAAAGCACCAATTTATCTACAAGAAAATGAAAGTTATGCTCTAGTAGTTAAAGTTGATGAGCCAGGATGTGAAGCATATATTTCTGAATTAGGTGGAACTGATTTACTTACTGAAAATATTGTAGGGATTCAACCATTGACTGGTTCACTTTACTTATCTCAAAACTCTAGAGAGTTTGAAATAAATCCTCTACTAGATCTTAAATTTAATTTAAACCAAGCATCGTTTACAGAGAATGTAAATGGAGTGGTTCAATTAAAAGCAAACCCTGCTGAAACAAAACTACTTAATAAAGATCCTTTGAAATTTACTAGTGGTTCAGAACTAGTTAGAGTACACCAAAGAAATCATGGCTTCTCTGCAAATGATATAGTAATGATTACAGGAGTTGCTCCAGGATTATATGGAGCAAATTCAACTACAGTAGGTGCTAGTGAAGATTTATTAAATGGTGCTCACACTGTACAATCAAATGGACTACAAAAAGATTCTTATGTAATTGATTTAGAAACTGTAGATGCATCTAATAATGATATATTAGATGGAGCAACGTCTGACTTTATTACAGGCAACTATGGTGGCTCAACTATAATGGCTTCTAGACAACTTACTGCTGATGCTTTATATATGAAGACTGAAGATTTAGATTTCGATGAAACCAAACTTGCTTACACTGTAAATTCTACAACTGCAGCAGGAACTGCAAGTGGAGACAAACCTATTGTTCCAAACGCAACTTATGCTTTCGATGGAAGAAAAGTTGTTAAGTCTTTTGAGAACCAGACTACTGTCTCATCAAGTCCACTAATTAAAACTCCGACATTAACATTTAATGCTACGATGAGTACAAGCAATAAAAATATTTCACCAGTAATTGATTTACAAAAAGTTGGTGGGTATGCTGTATCTAATCTAGTTGATCAATCAAGTACTGCGATAAATGTTCCAGCGATTGACCAGAAAAAATTAGTTAATAGTGGAGATATTGGAGTAGCCTTATCTACAAGTTCAGGCACAGGAACTGTGACTACAACTTCTGGTAGTGCTACAGTGACTGGTACTTCTACCACATTCACATCACAAGTTTCAGTTGGAGATACTCTAACAACTTCTGCTGGTGCATTGGGTAGAGTTAAAACAATTGGAAGTAATACTAGTGTGACACTATGTGCTAATACAGCTCAAGTTTCTACTGGAGCAACTTTCCAAATTACTAGTGATCCAACAATTACTTTTAACCATGGGGCAAAAGGTATTGAGTCAAATGTAGATGCAATTGATAATCTACTTGACAATGTTATTGCTGGAAGTCAATTATACTTAACAAATATTCACTCAGAATTAAATGGGGCTATTGATATTGAATCAGTTTCAACTACTTCTTCAACACTACCTTTCGGTGGCAATGAAGAATTAGATAAAGTCACACTTAATAAAACTGCAAACTTCGCATTTAATGAAGCGAATGATATTAAACTTGATGTTGCTCAAAACTTTACAGAGCAGAAAGCATCATTTTCTATAACATCATTAACAAGTTCAATTAATGTGACAGCTTCAGGAAGTGTAGATGGAAAACTTGTAGCTGGTGACATACTAGTTATGGAAGATGCTGATGGTGCAGGAACACTTGCTACTGTTGGTGGTGTACAAGTATTTAATAAAACAATTCTTGGTACAGTGGCTTCAGTAAGTGGTACAAATATTGCACTAGATGCTAATGCTACTGCTGCATTAACTGCTAAAAATATAATCATAAGAAAAGATATTTCTGCTGGTACTTGGAACTTCTCTACTATGGAAGAGTTTGTTTCTGATACTGCTCCAGTTGGTGCTACTAATCTAGCGAACTATATAACTAGAACATTAGAATTAACTAATCCAGCTGACGCATTAAATATTACTTTTGATGCAAATATTCCTAAGTCAACTGATATTGATGTTTACTATAAAGCATTCTCTGGCGATACTAATCCTGATAAACTTAATTGGGTGGACAGTGCATTTACTGTAGCTTCAAAAGATTCAGGTGGAGTATTTAGAGAAAGAAACATTGTAGTAAATGATATTGCTGACTTTACGAAAGTGGTTGTTAAGATTGTAATGAAATCTACAGATACCATTTATGTTCCTAAAGTTCAGTCATTCAGATTAATTGCACATAGTTAGAGGTAGATATGTTTGTAGGAACTAAAGTAGAAGGAGAGCCAGACTTAATAAAAGATAATCATAGCAAAGCGATTATTAATACAAATCAAAATGCTTATGCTACTTATAAGTCTCATCAAAAAAGTAAAATAGAAGAGCTCGCAGAAAAAGAGTCCATGAAAAAAGATATAAATAGTTTAAAGGATGATATATCCGATATAAAAAATATGTTAAAAAAATTAACAGGAGATAACTAATGGCAAAAGAAGCTGCAGTTGTGGTGGTCAGTCAGTCTGAGACTTTTGACCAATGGAGAATTAAAACGAATTCAAATATAACAAAGGGAAATAACCAAGAAGACAAACTTGGTGACCTTGCTTTGTTAGAGAATGGTGAAGCTGATCTAACGACAGCTGTAAATAACGCAAGAGAATACTCAATAGCAATTAGTATTGCACTGGGCTAATCTTTAATAAAGGGAAAACTAAATGTCAAATGATTTTAAAAACGGATTAGCAAAAGATGTTGGGACTGCTGCTACCACTATATATACTGCTCCCAGCTTAAAGAATAGTATCGTAATAGAGTGCGATATTGCTAATACAACTAATGGTACTGTCACAGCTGATGCATTTATTACATCAGGTGGTGTTGATTACTATATTGTTAAGAATGCTCCAGTCCCAAGTGGTGGTTCTTTACAAGTAGTATCAAATCAAAAAGTTATTTTAGAAGCAGGCGAAGCACTAAAGGTACAATCTAACACTACCTCTTCAGTAGATGTTGTCGCATCTATTCTAGAAGATGTATAGGAAATAAAGTATGTCATATATCGGCTCACAAACTATTAATGCATCCACTACACTCAGTCGTCCTAGAGATGAATTCGAATGTAATGGTTCTACCAAAGGTTTTAAACTTAGTCAACAAGTTCCAGGTGCATTTGAATCTAATGTTCAAGTTGTTCTTGGTAATGTTATACAAGAGCCAGTCAATTCTTATACTATTACTGATGTATACAGATTAACATATTCATCACTATCACTAACTGCTGGTGCAGCTAATCCTGCAAGGGGAGATTTATTAACACAGGGAGCAAATACATTTTTAGTTGTAGATGCTACCACTGGAATTTTAGATGTCATCCCAGCTTCAATTAATGGTGCTGCTCCAACAACTGGAAGTGGTTTAACATTAAATGTTCCAAGTATTGATTTTGGTATAGATACTCAAGTCAAGCATAATGAAACAAGTATCGACTACACTACTGGAACAATTACAGGTGTAACAATTACCACAAATGGTACAGCTGGTTATGCAACAACTGATACGATTGTTATCGGTGCTCCAAATATTTCAGGAAACACTCAAGCTGCAGCAACTGCTTCAATATCTTCTGCTGGTACAGTTCAAAGTTTCACAATAACAAATGCTGGTTCAGGTTATTCATCTGTTCCTGCTGTCACAATTACTGATAGTGGTAGTGGTGCGAACGCAACTGGAACTGCTGTATTAAACTCTGATGGTGGAATCGCTTCTATCACTTTAAATTCTGCTGGTACAGGTTATGACCAGACAACAACTACTGTAGCAATTGAAGCTGCACAAACAGGTGGTGTACAAGCTACTGCCACAATTACTTCAGTAGATGGCTCTGGTGCTGTGACTGGAGTTTCATTAACAAATGCTGGTTCAGGTTATACTGCTTCACCAACTATATCTGTCACAACAGGTGGTGCTGCTGGAACTGGAGGAACTGGTACAATAACAATGGCTGGTAATACTGCAACTGTTGTTGGTACAGGAACTGCATTTAGTTCAGAAGTCACTCCAGGACAAGCAATATTTATAGGTACTAATGCAATCGGATTTGTTCAATCAGTTGCAAGTAATACTTCACTGACATTAAAAACTGCTGTGACAAGTGTTATTAGTGCTACTGCATTTATAATAGCAAACAGAGCAGAATTAGCAATAACTTTTGCAGGGGATGAAGCAACTCTTACTGTTGATAGTCTAGCAAAATTAGATAGTCAAGGATTATTATTTAATGGTGTTCCAAGACCTGCTGAAAATTTATACATAAACCATCTTGGTGGTTCTAGTTTCCAAAATATTCCTTCTGCTGGTTCAGTCACTGAATCATCATTAGCAACGAATTTAAAAACTTTCACTGTAGATAAATTTACTACAAGTGGTTCAAGTACAAGTACATTTACATTATCGAAATCTCCACCAAGTGGTACTTCGATTCTAGTAATTATTAATGGTTCAGTACAAACTGAGACAACGCATTATAGTGTAAATGCTACGACACTAACATTGGTCACTCCTTTATCTTCTGGTGTGACAGTCACTGTTCTTCACTTGGGTGTAAGTACTGTTTCTAGAAATGCTTTTGTAGATGGTACACTAACTGATTCAGCATTCGCTGGTTTAACATTAACAGGTTCTAAGATTGCTAACAATACTATCGATTCTACTAAGTTAGCATCAGGTGCTGTGACTAATCATTTAGGATATACTCCAGTTGCATCAAATGCAGGAACTGCTCAAAGCATTGACTCAGCATTATCAGTTGTAGGATTGGTAGATTTAACTGCTGCTACTTCTGGAAATATTAAATTTCCAGGAACTCAAAATGCTTCTTCTAATGCTCAAACTTTAGATGATTATCAAGAAAGTACATTAGCAACTGTATTAGGTTTTGGTGGTGCTCAAGTTGGTATGAGTAGTGGAGGTGCTGCAGTGAATACTACATACTTCACTAAGATAGGAAATAATATTAATATCAATATTGAAATGACTATTACTGCAAAAGGTTCTTCAACTGGAAATGCTGGAATAGTAATACCAGTCGCAGCAAATGCATCAGGTGCAGCTATGATTCCATTCTGGTTTGAGAATATGACAGCAGGAATTACAAGTGTTATTGGTACGATTGCTGGTGGCTCATCTTCTTGCTTACTATTTAAAAGAGATACTGATGGAGAATATACTGCAATGACACATGCGGACTTTACCAATACTTCTCATTTAATTGGGTCTGGTGTTTACAGAAGTGCTTAAGAAACTAAATAGGGTTAGAGGAAATTAAAATGCCAATATCAAGAATAAAAGGAACTAGTATAGATTCAAATATTGAGCTACAAGGGGAGTCAATTAGATTCCCGATTGGCACAGAAGCGAATAGACCTTCGCCTGCCAAAAAAGGAGATTTGAGATACAATAGTGATGTTGATAAAACAGAGATATATAATGGAGATAGTTGGGACGTGTATAATTCACAAGCTGTATCAATTGCATTATCTGTCGCACTTGGTGGCTAATACATGCATATTAATCTTCATGATGATGATCAGTGGAATTGGAATATAATTGCTACCAGATCAAAACAAAATTTCATGGTCACAAAGGCTATTGGAAAAAAAGGTCAAACTGGAGTCGTTGGGATTCCAAATATTGAAAAGTGTACATTAACTTGTGTACATACTGGATTTATAGAGATACTAGATGAGAATTTAGAAGTTCTCGGTACGATGGGTCCAGGAGCAAAGTTTCATTATGGAATACTTGAACAAGGTCTTTCATTTATGAAACCAGAATTAGGAAGAGTCGATTACTTAGGAAAACCGATTCCTCCACCAGAAGTTTGTAAAAGAGTTGCTAGTTATACTCATGTTTTATTACGAACAGCTAGTGAAGAAAGTATTTTTTATTGTTGTCACGATCCTAAAGATATGTTTATATGGGAAGGTGATAACTATGCGTTCGGGAACTTTTCGGGATTTGATACTAGATTTGATTTAGAATTAGATTCGGAATTCGTTATTGAACCAAAAATGGGGACATTCTTTTTCGGATATGATGACAACATTATAATCAACGGAAAAAAAGTACCTAAATATAACAAGATAAACTCTTATATATATGATGAACCAATGAGTATTAGAGGTCCAGAAGGAAGTTCTTTCTCAATCTTTTCTCAAGAGGGTATGTATAAGGAAACAAGTGGTAATCGAAGATACCAAATTTAATTTATAGGAAAACTAAATGGCTAAAAAACTCATCGCAACAGGTTATACGATTAATGCATCACAGAATCAGATTACTGTGCCAGGGATTATTCAACCTGTAAGACTGCTATTAATTACGGATATTAATCTTAATAAAATTTTATATAACTTTGCTGATCCTTCTACAGGATTATCAAACTATTCATTCAACTACACATCAGATACAACTACTTTCACAACATCGTTAGATTTATCTGCTGCAGGTGTATTGAACTCACATGGATTACAAGTATTTTATGAAACTGATGTTTCTAAAATTGGGTTTTCAGAAGCGATGCTTGACCCAGTTAACAAGTTAAGAGTTTCAAATCCAGAAAACTTAATTGATACTGACTTTGAATATGGTCTCCAGTCTTCGAAATGGGAAACCCTTCAAACAGTTTTAAATATTCCTACAATTTATTCTCAGTCAGGTGATGTTCCTATTGAACAACTATCTGCTGTTACAACAACTTTAAACTCTAAACAAGTTAAGGTGACAACTACTGCCAATCATGGATTGACTCTAGGAGATCCAATTCTAGTACAGGGTACGACCCTAAATGCTGCGGATGGTTTCTTCTTAGTATCTGGTTTGACAAATAGTTTCGAATTCTTTTATGAAATGGATACTCAAGCAGAATCTTCTGCAACGATTTCAGGTTCATATACTTCAGTTATTCCTGCGAAATTCTTTGAAGGCTCTAACTTAAATATTGATTTAACAACTACTGCTATTGAAACAAATGGTGCTGATCCATCTATAATGACTGTGACAACTTCTCAAACTCATGGACTAAAAGCTGGTACCAGAGTTTATTTAAGACAAACAGTTGGTCCGAAGAACTTAAGAATTGCAGATCCTACTGCTAACTCTTCAACTGCACCTGATGGTGGACCATGGGTTGATACTCGTGCTACCATTACAACATCAACTACAGTAAATGCTACCACTGCTATCGGTGGAGGTGGTGCTCAAGAATACCCTGTTGTGACTTGGGACTGGGAAGGTACTTATCAATTGTATCTACAGTCATCAATGATCAATACAGGATCTGATAGAATTACTTGGACTTCTCATGGTTTTGCAGATAATGCTGCATTGCTTTACCAAACTCAAATTAGAGGTCAAACAAATGGTGGTATAGTAGATGGTACAGTTTACTATGTAAATGTTGTTGACGCAAATACAATCGAATTATATTCTGACTACCAGACTCTGGGTTCACGAATGAATTTAACTTCATTTGATTTTACTAGAGGTCATCCAAGATTAACACTAGTATATAAAATTGAAGGAAATAATGGTAATGCAAGATATACTGCTTTCTATAAAAGAAATCTAGTTGAAGATAGAGCATTTACCAACGCACAGGCAACTCAAAATACTACTAACAGTCAGTCTTTCAATATGAGTATTACCACATCAGGTTATACACCTATTAAAGCAACTCTGACTAGAATCTATTATAATGGTAATTTAAATGATTCTGATGAAACTGTTGCTGTTTCAATTACAGCTAGAAACTATCTAGGACTTGGTACAGGAAACTATAATGTCACTGTCGGTGGTGTAGGTGCTACTTCAGGAAACATATATCCAAATGAAGATGTGACTCGTTGTATCTATCAACAAGGTTCTAACTTCTACTTAACAATAAATTACACTCCAACTTCTTCAGTTATTGAAACTGATAAAGCTGGTACAGTGACCACAGATTATCAATTAAGTTTCTACGCAGAAACTGACGAACTACCAACTTCAATGAACACAGCTCACTCTGGTTCTGACTTTGCTGCTGGTAATAATAACTTCGGTCTTGGTGGTTCACAAGGATCTAAATTATTTGCCTTTACTGGTAGAAGCACTGGAGCATCTGGTGGAACTTCTGCAGATAACTATGCAAACAATAATGACCAAGCAAGATTTGGTACAGGTATTTTAAGACAAACAGGTGCAGCAACAGGTTCTGCAGTTTCTGGTATTCTTACTGTAAATTCTTCCGACTCTAATAATGAAGTGTACTCAAGTAATAGTACGCATGTTTATTATGGTTTCGCAAATGAATTAACTTCATATAGAAATACTATTTACGCACCAGCTCACAACTTTATTGATGGCAACTCTGCTGTTATTAATGTGACATCTTATTCAACAACTAACAGATTTGAGTTCGCTGATTCTTCAGGAAATAATGTTCCGATTGCTAATTCTCAGTTTAATGCTGTGATTACAGTTATCTCAGCTGACTACTTTAGATTACAAGTTTCGGAATCACCGAATACTGATGATATAACAGCTTTCCCTGAATCATTCGTAGTTGCTACTGCAACACCGAATACCACTTATAACTCAATTTATATTTCAAACCATAAATTGACTGGTGGTAATTTAGCAACATACTCCACAGCTGGTACACAGATTGGTGGACTAACAGGTGGTGCTAACTATACTCTACAATACTTAAACGACTCTAGATTACTCATTAAGGATCCTAATCTATCCTCTGGGAGTGGTTCTGCTACCACGTCAGCCTTTGGGTCAACTTCAAACAATGCGACTCAATCGTTTACTGTAGACATCGAAACACCATTAGGAATTACACCATCAACTGCTACTATTACACAAATAGGATTCAGAGGTGACTTCAGAAATAATAATGAGTATGTCGACTTGACATTCTCTGATGGAGATGTATATAGAGTTGGTGCTACTGGTGGTCAAGATACAAACCAGTTTCTAATTGATGAATCGTTTGGTTCTAAAAATATTTCAAACTTATTATCTGGTTCGCCAAAAACTATTTCTGTCACAGTAAGTCCATCCTCTCAGGTAAACTTTGCTGTTGGTGGTATGTCTAACTGGTGGGAATTAAGATTCGGAGTAAGTGCTGCATCTGGTGATGTAATACTATCTTCTGCTGGTTCTGGTGAACAACTATTTGAATTATCTGCAAACGAAGGTGCATACGATGGTGTGTATGGTATTTCCTCAACTCCAACTGCTGCATCCTTTACACTAACTTCTGAGTTTCAGATTCCTAACAGAGTCATAACATTTGATGGAAATTCAAAAGTAAATAGTGGTACAGATAAAATTACACTAGGAACTTCATCTCCATATGTTCCTCATAACTTATATCCAGGAGAGCAAGTCGCATATAGTAATGGTGGCAATACTGATGTTGGTGTATTTACTGATGTATCACAACTTTATGTTATTGCAAATAACTCAATTGATATTCAGTTAGCATCTTCTTATGCTTCTGCGATTGCAGGAACTGCACTTAACTTAACTGCTACAAGTGGTACTCATACATTAACTACCAACTCTCTTGTAAAAATGTCAAGAGCTGATGGTAATGTGTCATTCGCTAATGGCGGAAACATGATTACAGGTACTACCACAACATTCTTAAAAGATTATAAGAGATTTGATAATATCTATGTTGTTGTGAATGACCTTATTCAAGCATTTATCGTTGATCAAGTTATGACTGATGAGAAAATGAAAATTCAAGGAACATTCCCAGCTGCTGGTTCGGATGTTGAATACTTTAAAATTACTCAGCTATCACTACGACCTGATGGATTCGCACTACACAAATCATTTGATGGTGGTGTAGATATTACTGCAGGAACTTCTCCTAACAGTAAGATCGTGAGACAGTCTCGTAAATACTTTAGATATCAGTCTGGTAAAGGTATTCAGAACTCATTTGCGATTAACTTCTCACCTGCTAAAGTTTTAGCATCTCTAACTTATGCTTCAAGTGGTAATGTTGTCACAGCTATTACACAAGAACCACATAACTTAGTTGTTGGTGATAGAATCACAATCGAGAGTGCTGAAGTGACATTGGGAGAAAACTTATATCTTGGTACATTCCAAGTAGCAAGTGTTCCTAATGCGACAACTTATACTTACACTGCTGCTGGTACTATTACGCAAACTAAAGCTGCAGGATTCCCAGAATATTATAGAGAATCTTGGAACGACTCGTTTGTTAGAGCTGGTATGTTTGATGACCAAAATGGATTCTTCTATGAGTACGATGGTCAGAAACTATATTGTGTAAGACGTTCTTCTACTCTACAAATTTCTGGTAAGATTAACACTACTGCTAACTCTCAAGTTGTGACTGGTACTACTACCTCGTTCACTACTCAGTTGGCTGCAGGAGATAAAGTATCAATCAGGGGACAATCTTATCAGATTGTTGCTGTTGATTCCGATCAAAGAATGATTGTACAGCCTTCTTATAAAGGTGTATCTGCAAGTAATGTTAAGATTACAAAAACTATCGATGTTAAAGTAGCACAAGAAGACTGGAGTGTTGACCCATGTGATGGATTAGGTGATACTGGATTTAATCTAAATGTACACAAAATTCAAATGGGATATATTGACTACTCTTGGTATGGTGCTGGTAAAATTAGATTCGGTTTCAAAGATAGAGATGGACACGTTCATTACAATCACGAATTTATTCACAATAACAGATTAAACGAATCATACTTTAGATCAGGAAACTTACCTGGAAGATATGAAATTGAAAATGGTAATGCACCATCATCAGCTCCTACTCTATTCCACTTTGGTACTTCTATCATTATGGATGGTTTATTTGACGATGATAAAGCGTATCTATTCTCAGCTAACTCTAAACCAATGGTGTTTAAAGCTGGTCAAACAGATACCTTTACTACTGATGCAGTATCAACTTTCGATCTAATTACTCTAGACAATAAGCGAGTATATGTTTATGCTCTACCTTGTTCACAGGCAGAAGCATCAGCGATATCTGTGGGTCAGTTAATTAAAGATGCTGAGGGTAGATTGCCAGCTGACTTCTTAGCCTATGTTACACAGGTTATTGTATCTGGTTCAAATTCAAAAGTATTTACATCTTATCCTGCTACTTCTAACGCACCTGAAACTTCTACTTATCCAAACATAACATCTGGTGTCACAATGACATATGGAGAGAATGCTTATGGTGCAGGGTCTGCGGATATGACTAGACCTCACCCACTAATTTCTATTAGATTAGCACCTTCAGTTGATTCAGGTTTAACAGGATCTATCGGTCAAAAAGAAATTGTAAACCGAATGATCTTATCACTTAACAACGCAGGTGTAACAACAAACAAAGATGTTACAGCATTCTTTATCTTAAATGGACTACCATCCAAATTAGATTATCTAAATGTTGAAACCCCTGCTCTTTCACAATTAATTTCTCATGATACAGGTGATACGATTCAGCAAGGTACTGTGGTCTTCTCTCAAAAAGTTTCTTCAGGTTCATTGAACATTGACTTAACTGATTTGATTGATATGGGTAATAGTATTCTTGGTGGGGATTCAGTATTCCCTGCAGGACCTGACTTAATGACTCTGGCTGTGCAGCCTTCTGATACTTCAGATATTAGCTCTAGTTCAGCATTCATCGTATCAGGTAAGTTATCATGGAAAGAGTCACAAACATAAGAGGACTCAAATATGGCATATCTCGGTAGAGACATATCTTTCGGAAGTTTTGAAAAACAAACCTTTGCGACAAATGGAGCAGATACTAGTTTTAATCTAGACTTCAATTCACCTAGAGAAGAAGCACTTCTTGTAATTAAAGATGGTGTGGTACTAAAACCTGGAACTGGATATACTTTATCCGCAGGTGGTGTATCAATTAATATTACAGGTGCTGCAGTTGCTTCATCAGTAGATTTATATTGTATATTCTTAGGAAAAGAGCTTACAGTACAAAATGTTTCTGATAATAGTATTACTCACTCAAAATTATCAACCCCAATTAGGCAATCAGTAAAGACTGACACAAGTGTAATTCAAGCAGGAGCAACCTTAGTTTCTACTAGACATTATTTTGTAGACACTACTGCTGGTGCAATTACAGTAATATTTCCAACTTCCCCAACACTAGGTGACACTGTATATTTATCTGATGCTTATGGAACTTGGAATACCAATAACTGTATTGTAAATCCTAGTGGTGCTACAATAAATGGTACGTCTGGCAACTCCACACTATCTTCACAATACGATTCAAAGGAATACATATATATCGGTGGTGCAGCTGGTTGGCGAACTGTTTAATTAACTAAATAGTCGTAAGGAGAAACCAATGGCTGCTATTACAGATATATTCGTTGACCAAGGAACAGATTTTACTCTACAACTTTCTGTTGTAGATACTGCAGGATCAGCAAAAAATTTAACTGGGGCAACCATTACAGCTCAAGCTAGAAAAGACTATACCAGTTCTTCAGCGACAGCTTCTTTCACTACAGCAATCACTAATGCTGTTGGTGGTATTTGTACAATAAGTTTAACAGCTGCAACTACTGCGGGAATTAAAGCTGGAAGATATATGTATGATGTAAATGTTGTTGATAATACTTCAACAACTATAAGAGCAGTTGAAGGAATGATGACAATTAGACCAGAGGTAAGTAGATAATATGCCAGAAGTAAAGAGTACCATCGCAACACAAGAAGGAGTTAATCCTTCAGTTCCGTCTACAGCTACTCAGACAACAACTGCAGTCGCATCTGCAAGCTCTACCCAATCTGCTACTGTTTCTACAGTAGGAATACAAGGGGAAAGTGGTACAGCTGTTAATTTAGAAGCAGCACAAAATGTAGATACTGCTACTGATGGTTTAGAAAATGGTTCAGTTCTAGTATATAAAACATCCACAAGTAAGTGGCAAACAACAAAATTATTGGACGAAGGTCAGTCTTTCGATTCAGGACAATATTAATAGGAGAAAAGCATGGCAGCAATTTTAAGAATTAAAAGATCGAGTACAGGAGGAAATCCATCCACACTGGGAACAGGTGAATTAGCATACTCGGCTCTTACTGATAACGGATCTAATGGTGGCGATAGGCTATACATTGGTTTCGGTACAGAAACTGGCGGAAACGCAGCAAGTCATTATGTAATTGGTGGTAAATATTTTACAGACACAATCGACGCAGCAGCAAGTGCTAACACAGCAAATGTTCTTGTAAAAAGAGATGGAAGTGGAAACTTTTCAGCAGGAACTATTACTGCGACTCTAACAGGTAATGCTGCCACAGCAACTACAGCTGCAGCTTGGACTGATGCTAGAACATTAACTATCGCTGGTGATGTAGATGGTTCTGGTTCTATTGATGGTTCTGGCGATGTCACAATTACTACTGCTCTTGATGTAACAGGTGTAAGTGCTGCCACTTACGGATCTGCTTCTCAAGTGCCAAGTATTACTGTTGACGCAAAAGGTCGAGTCACTGCTGCAAGTACAAATTCAATTTCAACTTCATTCACACTAACTGATGGAACTACTTCTCAAACAATTGCAGGTGGCAATACATTAACTGTCACACCTGGAGAAGGAATAAATGCTGTCGTTAGTGCTACTGATACATTAACTATTTCTGGAGAAGATGCTACTGATTCTAATAAAGGTGTCGCATCTTTCGGTGCTGGCTTAACAGTTTCTTCTGGAGCAGTTTCATTAACAAATAATTCAGTCACGATTGGTTCTGACGCAGTTGCTCTTGGAGCAAGTAGAACTGATTTAAATGGCTTAACAAGTGTAGATGTTGATAATCTTACAATAGATGGTAATGCTATTTCAAGTACAGACGCAAATGGAAACATAGAACTGTCACCAAATGGTACAGGAACTGTTGTTGTTGCTTCTGGTTATGAAGGAAGAGCAGGACTAACTTCTCAGTCATTAGTAAATAAAGCATATGTTGATTCTGCTACTGCTGGGTTATCAGTTAAGTCACCTGTTAAGGTTGCTACAACAGCAAACCTTGCAGCAACTTATAATAATAGTGCTGGTACATTAACAGCAAATTCAAACTTCGCATTATCAGTTGATGGTGTCACAGTTTCAGTGGGCGATAGAGTATTGGTTAAAGACCAATCTACTGCTCCTCAAAATGGATTCTATAAAGTCACAGCAACTGGTTCAGGTTCTGCTGCTTTCGTTTTAACTAGAACTCCTGACGCAGATGCTGCTTCAGAGTTAGTCGCTGGTGCTTTTGCTTTCGTTGAAGAAGGTACTGCAAATGCTGACAATGGTTATGTGATGGCAACTGATGGAGCTGTCACGCTGGGCACGACTTCTATTACTTTTGAGCAATTCTCAGGAGCTGGTCAGATATCTGCTGGTGATGGATTAGCAAAAGTTGGAAACGCATTAAGTCTTAATGTAGATGATAGTTCTTTAGAAATTAACGCAGACTCTGCTAGAGTAAAAGCTCTTGGTGTTACGAATGCTATGTTAGCAGGAAGTATCGCAAATGGTAAACTCGCAAACTCTGCTGTCACAATCAATAGTAATGCACTATCTTTGGGTGCTGCACTAACATTAGATACAGATGATATTGGAGAAGGTTCAACTAATGAGTACCACACAACTGGTAGAGCAAGAGCTGTACTAAGTGTCACTTCTGGTACTGGGTTATCTTATAATAGTAGTACTGGTGTGTTCGCTGGAATAAATTCAACAGCATCTGTAAAAGGTGTGGCGTCTTTTGCATCAGCAAACTTTACAGTGACAAGTGGAGCAGTGGCAATAACTGGTGTTGATGGCGGAACATACTAAGATTAATTTCTTAGTAATTTATATTTTAAATTTTAGGAATGGTTCATGTCAACTATAATCAAAGTAAAACGATCGGAGACCTCTAGCAGTGTACCAAGTACATCGGATTTAGCTGTTGGAGAAATAGCAGTAAATACTGCTGATAAAAAGATTTATGTTCGTGCTGCTGCAGGTGTAGTTGAAGTCGCTAATAATTCCGCATCTGGTGCTGGTGATATTACAGATGTATTAACAGCAAGTGGATCTGCTCTAACAGGTGGAACAACTTCTGGTTCAGCAAACTTAGCAGTATCAGTTGACGATTCGTCAATACAAATCTCAGGAAACAATTTACAAGTAAAAGCATCAGGTATCACTAATGGTATGCTGGCGAATAGTAGTGCTACACTTAATTCACAAACACTTACTCTAGGCAGTTCTCTAACATTAGATACAGATAATATTGGTGAGGGTTCAAACCTTTACTTTACAAATGAAAGAGCAGATGATAGAATCGCTACTCTAATCTCTAATGGAACAGGACTAACTTGGACATATGATGATACTGCTGGTTCATTAACTGGAGCTGTTTCTTTATCAGGTTTCAATACTGGTAATTTACCAGAGGGTGCTCAGCTTTATTATACTACTACAAGAGCAAATACTGATATAGATGCTAGAGTTAATAAAACTTTCGTAGATAATTTAAGTGTAGTTGCTGCAAGTGCAGGTACTGCTACTTCACTAGCAAGTGGACAAAATTTTTCAATTACTGGCGATGTCCTAGCAAGTGCCATTTCTTTTGATGGTTCAGGTGCAGTGACTCTTAATGCTAACATTGCAGCCAATACTATTTCCCCAACAGAATTAAATGTCACAGATGCTGCAGGTGCATTACAATCTGATGGAGCAGGTAATTTATCATTCGCTCCAGCTACTGCATCATTCGCAGCAATAGGTGAACATGTATTACCATCAGCTGACGATACTTACGATCTTGGATCAGCTGATAAAAAATGGAGAAACTTATATGTTGGTGGAAATACAATATTTTTAGATGACGCAAAAATTATGAAAGACTCAGCCACTAATCAATTAATGATGAATGCTGGTGTCACTAATTCTATTGCGTCTATAACTATTACGAATGCTGGGGCTGGTTATTTAGAACAACCAACTATAACTTTTCCCAATCCAGATAATTCTGGTGTAGATACTATCGTTATGACTGACGCAGGTGGTGGTTATACTTCTGCCCCAGTTGTCACCATTGACGCACCAAGTAAAACTCCTTCTGTACAAGCAACAGCAACAGCTAACATGACAGACGATGGTACAGGAAATAATACATTCGCAGTTGCTAGTATCACAATCACTGCTGGTGGATCAGGTTATCCGACTGCACCAAATGTATCAATAGCTGCAACTCCAAACGCAGGAAGTGGTGCTGTTCAAGCAACTGGTACCACTACAATATCAACATCAACAAATGGTGGTAAGATTGCAGCTGCATTTTCTACTATTAATGTGGGTACTGGAGAAATTACAGCAATAACTTTATCATCTGCTGGGGCTGGATATACTAGTCTACCAACCATTACAGTTGAAAGTCCGAATAAAGATATAACATTTAATAGTACTGTATATAATGATTATGCTTCAGGAAATAATTATTATACATTTTCAGGTGGTATAAATGAACAGCTAGATATTATACAAGGTCAAACTTATACATTTGATTTATCTTCTTCTACGCATGCTACGCATCTATTTGCTTTAAGTGGTACTGCCGATGGTACACATGGTGGAGGAACAAAATATACATCAGGTGTGACATACACTGGTACGCAAGGAACGACTGGTGCGAAAATGGTATTAGTTGTTGACGCAAATACACCAACAACTCTATATCCGTACTGTGAAACACACTCAGGTATGGGGGGAAGTGGATCCTTTACCAAGCTGGCAAGTGGAACAACTGGGGTATTGACTCCTGTTCTAGCTAGTTATGATGACCAATTAGACCAAAAATTCGCTATGCAACCCTTCTCGATAGCAATGAGTATCGCACTAGGAGCATAAAAAGGAACTAAATAGTAGTATGGCAAATCCAAATACCAGAGAACAATTAAAAGATTATTCATTAAGATCACTTGGTTCGCCTGTGATCGAAATCAATGTAGCTGAAGAACAGCTGGAAGATCGTTTAGATGAAGCGATTGAATACTTTAATATTAATCACTGGAATGGTACCGAACGAGCTTACTTTCAACATGTAATTACAGGCTCTACAATAACACTAACTGCTGCAGTCGCAGGAAACTTTGAGATTGGTGAAGTTGTTGAAGGAAGTGTTTCAGGATGTAGAATATCTGTTCATAGAAGTTCTAAAGATTCAAGTATAGTCTACCAACAAATTAATAATAAAACTGCAACTAGACAAGGATTTACTAATGGGGAAACTCTTACAGGTGAATCTTCTGGAACAACAGCTGTAATTCAAAGTGTTACAAAAGGTGATACAGAAAATGGATATGTTCCTGTTGGTGATGAAATATTTGGAGTAAACAAAGTATTCACAGTATTTTCTAACACTACTGATTCTAGAAATATATTCGACTTACAATATCAATTAAGATTAAATGATTTATACGACTTAACTTCTACAAGTATAGTTTATTATACTACTGTGATGGGTCACCTATCATTGCTTGATATGATGTTAAATGGTAAAACTCTATATCGCTTTAATAGAATGCACAATAAATTATTCCTTGACTTAGATTGGCGAGGAGATGTACAGATTGGCGATTTTGTAATGGCAGATGTTTATAAAGCATTAGATAGTACAGAATATCCAAAAGTATTTGGCGAGCCATGGTTGAAAAAATATACTACTGCTCTGTTCAAGAAACAGTGGGGACTTAATCTTAAAAAGTTTTCGGGACTAGTATTGCCTGGAGGAGTTTCAATGGATGGCGATGGTATATATAACGAAGCCATGAACGAACTACAAGCACTAGAAGACGAACTCGTAGGAAAAGGTGCACCATTAGAGTTCTTTACAGGGTAATTAAATGGCTGGAAGAAATACTTACATATCTCAAGGGGTCACCTCTGAACAAAATTTAATAGAGTCTTTAATAATAGAGTCCCTAGCAATTTATGGTCAGAATGTTTTTTATATTCCTAGAACGCAAGTCGCCAAAGATGAAATTTTAGGCGAAGATCCATTATCAAAATTTGAACAAGCATTTCCTATTGAGATGTATTTTGAAAATGTAGATAACTTAGGAGGACAAGGTCCATTCATTCAAAAGTTTGGTTTGTTTAACGAGTTAAGTGCTACTCTAGTTTGTGCTAGAGCAAGGTGGACAGAATTAGTTGGTACGCATGGTAATACCTTTGTGCCTAATAGACCCAACGAAGGAGATTTAATTTACTTCCCTCTTACAAAAGGTTTATTTGAAATTAAATTTGTACAGCATCAAGATCCTTTTTATCAATTAGGAAAACTGTACACATATAAAATGGAAGTAGAATTATTTCAATATGCTTCTGAAAGACTTAATACTGGAGTTGCCGAGATTGATCAATTTGAAGAACTTAAAACTTTCTCTTCTGATCCAACAGTCACTGAAGCTATGTTTGTTGATAGTATAACATTCTCAAATGTCGGAGCAGGATATACTTCAGCACCAACATTAACATTTACAGGTGGTACACCTAGCACTGTTGCTACTGCTACTTGTACTATTAATGCAACGACAGGTAAAGTCAATGGTGTTAATATTACCAATGTAGGAAATGGATATAATGCTGTTCCTACTATAACTATTTCAGCTCCTCCTAGTGGGGGAACGCAAGCAGTTGCAGTTGCTACCATTAAACTTAATGTAGATAAACAAGGTGGCTATGCTGACAACTTAGATCTTGAAACTGAAAGACAACCAAGTACGAATGAAAAAGTTGCTTGGTCTGAAAACAATCCATTTGGAGAATTCTAAGTTATGCTAGGCAAGAATCCATTCTATCACCAGACAGTAAGAAACTGTATCATAGGTTTTGGAAAAATGTTTTCAGATGTAGAGTTTGAAAGATTAGACAATAACGATAATGCTGTACAAAAAATACTAGTACCAATCGCTTATGGTCCAAAAGAAAAATGGGTGCAAAGATTAGAGCAAGATCCTACTTTAGAAAATCAAGTATACACTACTCTTCCTCGTATGTCATTTGAAATGGCTGCACTATCATACGATCCTCTTAGAAAAACTAATAGGATGGGAACAGTTAAAGTAAATAGAACATCACTTAGTGGTGGGTCTGGTAAAAGGGATAAACTATTTGCTCCTGTACCATTTAACTTAGATATGCAATTAAATTGTTTAACTAAAACTACTGAAGATGGTTTACAAATTATAGAGCAAATACTTCCATTTTTTACACCAGAATTTACAATGAGAATTAAAAACACCAATACTACTATGGATACAGAAACTGATGTTCCAATAATACTAAATAGTACCAGCTTCATAGATGATTTTGACGGAACTTTTGAGATTCGTAGATTCGTCACTTGGACGCTAAACTTCACATTGAAGGTATTATTATTTGGTGGAGTAGATCAAACTGGTTCTGTAATAACCAGTACATTTATAGATTTAGGAAATCCTGACGAACAACACAAAGCAACAGGTGACCTAAATAATTTAACAATAACTGATCTTGGCTGGAACGAAACCCAGAAAACAGATTAACAGGAGATTATAATTAATGGCTAAACAAACTTTAAACATTGGCTCGGTTGCCAACGATGGTACAGGCGATACCTTAAGAGATGGTGGAGATAAAATCCAGGATAACTTTAATGAGTTATACACAGCTCTTGGTGGAAACACTGTAAAAGTAGCTGTTGGTTCTCCAACTAATGGTCAAATATTAAAATATAATTCAAGTACAAGTGTATTCGAACCATCTTCTGATGATAACACTAATACTACTTATACTGTATCCGCAGAAACTTCTGGTTCCGATGCTGCAATTAGATTAACTGGTTCCGATGCTTCTACTGATAATGTAAATATTGTATCTGGTACTGGTATTAATGTTGACAGAACTGATGCTAATAATATTACAGTAAACAATACAGTCACAAATACAACCTATTCAACCTCTATCGAATCTGTCTCAGCTGGATCTAAAGAATTAAGACTAGCTGGTTCAAACTCAGTAAACGATGATATTACTATTACTCAGGGATCTGGAATTGAACTTACAACTTCTTCTACTTCTCAATTAGGTATTAACGCAGTATCATTACAACAATTTGAATTTACTGCAGGTGATGGAACAAACTATACTGTATCAGGCTCAGGACTTGTTGATGCTGGTACTAGTGATCCTCAACTTTATGTTATGAGAGGTCATACCTATCGTTTCAGACATACTATTGCTGGAAACGCACACCCACTTGAAATTGTAGAATTTGGAACTAGTACTGCACCTGCTGCAGATTATATTAGTTCAACGAATGCTACAAGAAATCTTGCTACGACAAATGATGTAATAACATTCACTGTTCCGATGAGTGCTTCTACTGGTAATACTTACCAATATAGATGTACAGCACATCCTGCAGCGATGTTGGGTACTATTACTGTCGTATAATATCTACTCCTAAAAGGAGGATACATGGCATCGACTTATTATAATGCAAATCAAAATTTAAAAGCTGTTGGAGTTCCTGTAGAATTTACAGAGGAACAAATCCAAGAGTATATTAAATGTAAACGCAACCCAATATATTTCATAGAAAATTACTGTAAGATAGTTTCTTTAGATGATGGTGTAGTACCTTTTAAACTATACCAATGCCAAAGAAAAAAGGTACGACACATAATGAAGAATCGTCAAACGATTCTTATGGAAGGTAGACAGCAAGGTAAAACTGTCACAAGTGCTGCTTGTATTTTACACTTTACATTATTTAATGATAATAAGACTGCTGCAATCATGGCAAACAAAGCTACTGCTGCAAGAGAAGTTTTATCTAGATATCAATTAATGTATGAGTATTTACCAAACTGGATGCAACAAGGTGTTGCTGTTTGGAATAAAGGTGATATAGAATTAGAAAATGGTTCAAAGATTTTTACTGCTGCAACTTCAAGTTCAGCGATTCGTGGTAAATCTGTTAACTGGCTATACATTGATGAAGCTGCAATTATTCCTAATACTGTAGCAGAAGAATTTTTTACATCAGTATATCCTACAATTTCTGCTGGTAAAGAAACAAAAGTATTACTGTCCTCGACACCTCTTGGATATAATCACTTCTGGAGATACTGGGAAGCTGCAAAAGAAGGGCGAAATGATTTTAAGCACCTCTTTATTCATTACAGTGAGATCCCAGGAAGAACTAAAACTTGGGCAGAGAAACAAAGAGCTTTACTTGGTGAATTAAAATTTAATCAAGAAGTGCTGTGTGAATTTTTAGGATCAAGTGCAACATTAATAAGTGCTACTGCGATTGGGGATATGAAACCCAAACCATTTATATTACAAAGAGATGGTTTAGATATTCAGGAAAGTCCGATTCCTGGACATTCATATACTCTTATAGCAGATACTTCTAAAGGTGTGGGTGGTGATTATAGTGCATTCGTTGTAATTGATACCACTAAAACTCCTTATAAAATTGTTGCTAAATATAGAAACAATGTAATTAGTCCCTTACTATACCCAAACATAATTGATAAAGTTGGTAAGGAATATTACAACGCACAAGTTTTAATAGAAACTAATGCAAGTGAACAAGTACCATATATATTGCATAGTGAATTAGAATATGAAAATATGATTATGGTGTCTCGTACACAACAAGGTCAAAAAATTACTGGTGGCTTTGGAGCTGGCAAAAGCCAGTATGGAGTACAGACTGATAAGAAGATAAAAAGGATTGGGTGCCAAAACTTTAAAACTCTTATAGAAGAAGGCAAGCTACAAGTATATGATGGAGACATAATTGGGGAAATTAGTACCTTTATTGAATCCAGAGGATCTTATGCTGCTGACGATGGTTATCATGACGACTTGGTTATGTGCCTAGTCTTATTTGGTTGGCTTACATCAGACCGATATTTTACTGAAATAAACGATGTAAATTTAAGGGAAGAGATGTACCAAAACCAGATGAAACAAATAGAGGAGGAATTAACTCCCTTTGGTTTCATTAATGATGGGCAAAAATACGATGATGAAGACACACCAATAAACTTCTAAATTGTATATTAACTAAATAAATACATTGGGAATAAAGCGAAAGCCAAGTTCCTAATTAGAATTAACGAATTCATGTAATAAGGAGAAACAAATGGCTTTTCAACTCAGTCCTGGAGTAGTTGTCAAAGAACAAGATTTCACTTCAATAGTACCTAATGTGGCAACATCATCGGGAGCTTTTGCAGGTGACTTTCAGTGGGGTCCAATATTAGACCCTGTACAAATTGTTTCTGAGAATAACTTAGTAGAAAGATTCGGGAAACCGAACGACGCAACTTTTGCAAGTTTTTTCACTGCAGCTAACTTCCTATCATATTCCAATAATCTTCTTGTGGTTCGTGCCGATACAACTGCTGCTAAAAATGCAGTCGTGACTGGTACAGCTGTCAAGATTACCAACTTGGATAACTACACATCAACTTATGTTGGTGGATCAAACTCAGTCGGATCTTTCGCTGCCAAATGGGCAGGATCTCTCGGAAACTCACTAAAAGTAGAAGTTGCTGATTCAGCAACATACGCATCATGGGGAAATAAAGGTTTATTCGATAGAATACCTGGAACTTCTGCATCAGTTGCTGCTAATGGTAGTTCCGATGACGAAATCCACGTGTTAGTAATAGACGAAGATGGTTTATTTACTGGTACAGCTGGTACAGTGCTAGAAAAATTCGCACATGTATCTGTGGCGTCTGACGCAAAAAAATTCGATGGATCTAATAATTTCTATAAAGATGTTATTAATTCACAATCTAGATATATCTGGTGGATGGATCATCCTACAACAACTGGTACTACATTAGAATGGGGAACTCCTTCTACTGGTGCTGGTGCCTTTAAAGATCTCAGTGCTGCATTAGCACATTCTTTAACAGGTGGTGTAGATACTGCTCCAACTGCAGGCAACTTACAAACTGCTATGGCAACCTTTGCTAATGATGAGCTGTATGATGTTTCACTCATAATGATGGGTAAAGCTGATGCTGCTACTGCTACTGCTGCAATTAATAATGTTGCTGAAGTAAGAAAAGATTGTATGGTATTCTGTTCAGCTGAAGATGCTAGTGGAAACACAATCTTGGCTGCTGATGCAGACCCTGTTGCAGATATCACAACATACAGAAACTCACTACCAAGTTCATCTTATGGTGTACTTGATTGTGGTGCAAAATACTGTTATGACAGATATAACGATAAATATAGATATGTACCATTAAATGGTGACATAGCTGGTCTTGCTGCAAGAACTGACTATGACCAAGATGCTTGGTTCTCACCAGCAGGTGCTTCTAGAGGTCAAATCAAGAATGTTGTTAAATTAGCATTCTCTCCAAATAAAACTCAAAGGGATGTATTATACCAAGCTGGTGTAAATCCTGTTGTGACTTTCCCAGGACAAGGTACACAACTGTTTGGTGATAAGACTCTATTAAGTAGCGAATCTGCTTTCAATAGAATTAATGTTAGAAGATTATTTATCGTACTAGAAAAAGCAATTGCGATTGCTGCAAAAGCTCAACTATTTGAATTCAACGATGAGTTCACTAGAAATGACTTTAAAAATGCAGTCAATCCTTTCTTAAGAGATGTACAAGGAAGACGTGGTATCACAGAATTTAGTGTTGTGTGTGACCCAACTAACAATACAGGTGATGTAATTGATAGAAACGAATTCCGTGCAGATATCTTCATTAAACCAAACAGAGCGATCAACTTCATTACTCTAACATTTGTAGCAAGTAAATCAAGTGTAGACTTCAGTGAAATTGGTGGCTAAATATAACTAACAAGGAGAATAACTAATGGCTAATATTGCTGATTTTAAAGCTAACATGACTGGTGGCGGAGCTCGTCCCAATCAGTTTCGTGTTGATTTGGCTTTCCCTTCTTATGTCACTGGTGGAAGAGTTGCTGCTGTACAAGGACAGTTTCTTTGCAAAGCTGCACAATTGCCAGCTAGTACATTAGAAAATTTGCCAATCCAATATAGAGGTCGTGCTGTAAACTTTGCTGCGGAGAGAACATTTGCTCCATGGACAGTGACAGTTTATAACGATACTGACTTCGGTATTAGAAACGCAATCGAAAGATGGCAGAATGGTATTCAAGAGTATGCTACGACAGAAGGTCGTACTAATCCGAATGATTACCAAGCTGACTTGCTTGTAACACAACTAGACCGAAATGGTGCTGGAGTAAAACAATATAAATTTGTTGATGCTTTCCCACTATCTATTGGTATAGTTCAGTTGGACTACGATACAACAAATGCTATAGAAACATTTGATGTTGAATTCCAGTACAACTTCTTTACAAGTAATACCAGCACAAGTGGTGGATTAGGAGTGAATATTTCAATCGATACTCCGATTGGCTCATTCCCTATCAATATTTAATTATTAATAAAGGTGAATAAATTATGGCTGAATTTTTCGGTTTCGAAATTACACGAAGAAGAAATAGAGAACCACTAACACCTGTCGCCCCATCAAGAGATGATGGGTCTACAGTACTGACCGATGTCAGTGCCTACTATGGTGTGACTCTAGATCTAGATAATTCAATTAAAAGTGAGAATGCTTTAATCAAAAGGTATCGTGAAGTTGCTCAATATCCCGACTGTGATGGTGCGATAGAAGATATAACTAATGAAGCAGTCACAATTCAAGATGACGCTCCCAGCGTCCAATTAGTTCTTGACGACTTACCAGTATCAGAAAAGATTAAAGAGAGAATTCATGATGAGTTTTCCACAGTTTATGATATGTTGCAGTTCGATTTTAAGGGACACGATATATTTAAAACTTGGTATGTAGATGGAAGATTATACTACCATCTAATTGTTGATCCTAAGAATCCTAAAGATGGCATACAAGAATTAAGATATGTAGACCCTCAAAAGATTCGTAAGATTAAAAATATTAAAAAGAAAAAGACATCTAGTGGTGTTGAGGTTGTAGAAAGTTCAGAAGAATACTTTATATATAATGATAAAGGTATCTCTGACTCTAATACAAAAGGAATCAAGCTAAGTGCTGATTCTGTAGTTTTTTGTCCTTCGGGAAATGTAGATCAAAATACAGGAATGGTTTTGGGACACTTACAAAAAGCTGTTAAGCCTGTAAACCAGTTAAAGATGATTGAAGACGCAGTAGTTATCTACCGACTAAGTAGAGCTCCTGAGAGAAGAATTTTTTATGTTGATGTAGGAAACCTGCCTAAGATAAAAGCAGAACAATATGTTAACGACATCATGAATAAGTATCGAAACAAAGTTGTTTACGATGCTACCACAGGTGAAGTCAGAGATGATAGAAAACACCTTAGCATGATGGAAGACTTTTGGATGCCTAGAAGAGAGGGTGGTCGTGGTACTGAAATCACTACACTTCCTGGAGGGCAGAATCTTGGTGATATTGCTGATATACAATATTTCCAAAGAAAACTTTACCAGTCATTAAATGTGCCTATGTCAAGATTACAAGGCGAGTCTGGATTTACTTTGGGTCGTGCTTCTGAAATTACTAGAGACGAGTTGAAGTTTAATAAGTTTATAAAAAGAGTTCAAAGAAAATTCAGCCAGTTTATGGTTGACATTCTTAGAGTTCAATTAATAAGTAAAGGCATCATGTCGGATGAAGATTTCCATGACATGAAAGTTAATATAAGAGTTGACTTCCTAGAAGACAATCACTTTACTGAATTAAAGAACAACGAATTGCTACAACAAAGAGTAGGAATGCTAGGACAGGTAGAACCATATCTTGGTAAATTCTATTCTCTACAGTGGGCAAGGAAAAACATCTTAATGCAATCTGAAGAAGAGATCAAAGAGATCGACAAACAGATGGATGATGAAAAGGCTGCAACTGAAGATGATGCTGAAGGTGGGGAAGTCCCTGACATGGATAGCATGCAATCTACAGATGAGCCACAAGACAATGATAATGAAGGAGAAGAATAATGGGAACTAAAGATTTGATCGACGCAATAGAATCAGGTAATGCTGAGGGAATTGAAAACACTTTTGGAAGTGTTATGTCAACAAAGGTAGGGGAAAAATTGGACACATTGAAAAAAGACTATGCTGCCAATATATTTAAATCCTCTGAAGAACAAGATGAGATAGCTGGTGAACCAGAAGTCGAACCAGCTGAACAACCAGAGGTTGAGGAACCAGCTGAAGATGCCAAAGAGATTTAAAGATATAATCGCTCCCTATATAAAGGGTGCTAATGATTTGGCTGAAGAAAGAGAGCAACAGCTCGTAGACCAAATAGACGTGGTACTACCAGAAGAAAGAGTAGCTGAGTATATTGCTAAACATAGTGATGTTGAAATTACTGACACACTAGTAGAAGAATATATGAATAAGGCTGCAACAACAGAATTTACGATAGATCCTATACTTACTGAGATTAAACTTAGAAGTGTTAGGAATCTAAGAAATAAGATAGACTACACCTTACAAGATGGCTCTAAGGTGGCAATCAGTGAGGAAAACCAAATTATACTAAATAGTTTATTGAAAGGCAAGAGCGAGATCGTCGCTCACATGTCCGAAAATAAAAATAACTTTTTAGAAGTTTTAAGAGGAGTGTACTAAATGGCAATTGTAAAAACAGTATTGGCTAAAGATAACAGAAAAGCTATCGTCAGGGTCACTGCTACAGCTGCAGGCAATGCAACAATAGACATAGATGCAGATTTAAAACTTACTAATGAAACTATTACAAGTGGTAAATTAAAGGTTGCTATTCAGAAAATAGAGAGTAGCATTCAGCATGGTCAAGAATGTACTGTTGTACGAAATTCCGTATTAAGTGCTGCATTATACCCTGCATCACAAAAGATAGAAACAAGTATTCAAGACGAAGGCAGTTCAGATGTTGTTGTTACATTTAGTGGCAAAGGCATGGTAATCCTTCATCTAAGCAAAATGGGTGGATTTAACGACCCTGTAGAAGATTCAATCTTCGGTGCCCATGATGATCCAGCTGCAGTAGGAAGTTAATATGAAATTAATTAAAGAACATACTGAAACTGTAAACTACCTTATCGAAAACGATAAAGAAACTGGTAAGAAGAATTACAATATCGAGGGAGTATTTCTCCAAGCTGAAATTAAAAACAGAAATGGAAGAAGCTACCCCAAAGATATCCTTAATAAAGAAGTCAAAAGATATATGGCTGAGAATATTAAGAAGAATCGTGCATATGGAGAGTTAGGTCATCCTGATTCCCCAACTATCAATTTAGATAGAGTATCGCACATGATTAAAGATTTGAAGCTCGAAGGCAATGATTTTGTTGGAAGAGCTAAGATAATGGATACACCTTATGGTAAGATTGTTAAATCGTTAATTGACGAAGGAGCAAGTCTGGGTGTGTCTTCTAGAGGGATGGGTTCATTGAAAACTACCAAAGACGGAACTTCAGAAGTCCAAAAGGATTTCATGCTTGCCACTGCTGCTGATATAGTTGCAGATCCGTCGGCACCAGATGCATTTGTACGAGGTGTGATGGAAGGCAAGGAATGGATGTTCGTTGATGGAAAGTTTGTCGAGCAAGATATTGATGCTATTAAGCATGTAATAACTAGGGCAACAAGATCTCAACTCGAAGAAGCAAAACTTTTCGCATTTGCGAAGTTTTTAAACAAAATTAAATAACCCAATTCAAGGAGACTATTATGTCAAATATAGAACAGAAAATAGCAGAACTCCTAAGAGAATCAAACAAAGCTGCAGAGCAAGTTAATTCTCTAGAGGAAAATGCTGAAGGTTGGAAAAAACCTGCTGACGAAGATGTGAAAGCTGAAGCACCTGCTGAAGTAGAAGCTGAAGTTGTTGCAGAAGAAATGCCAGCTGAAGAAGAAGCTACAATCGAAGAAGGTGAATTACCACCTGCTTTGAAAAAAGCTATCGAAAAGAAAAAGAAAAAAGACGGCGATGACGACGATGATGATGAAGACGATGACGATGATAAAGATGATAAAAAAGATGATGAGAAAAAAGACGAAGACGATAAAGACGAGTCTTATATGAAATCATCTAAAGATAAGAAAAAAATGATGAAAAAAGAAGAGTCTGAATCTGATGAAGAAGTTATTGCTGAAGAAGAGTTCACTGTTGATGTTTCAGAAGATGTTGAAGCATTATTAAATGGTGAAGAACTTTCTGAAGAATTTAAAGAAAAAGCTACTACTATCTTTGAAACAGTTGTTGTTTCTAGAGTAAAATCTGAAGTGGCTAAATTTAAAAAAGAATTAGAAGAGTCTAATGTGAAAACAATAGACGAAGCTAAAGAGAGCTTAGTTGAAAAAGTTGATGGATATCTCAGCTATGTAGTTGAGCAGTGGATAAGTGAAAATGAAATCGCTCTCGAATCTGGTATGAAGTCGGAAATCTTAGATGGCTTCATCAAAGGTATGAAAGATCTATTCACAGAGCATTATGTTGATGTTCCTGAGGAAAGATTTGACTTACTTGGTGACGCACAAGAAAAAGTCGAAGAATTAGAGAAGAAGCTCGATGAGCAACTAGAATCTAATGTTGACCTATCTAAAAAAGTCAAAGAAATGGAAAGAACGGAAGTTCTTGCCAAAGTTTCTGACACTATGACTGACAATGATAAAGATAAGTTTATGGGATTAGCTGAAGACCTCAGCTTTGAAGATAAAGTTTCTTTTGAAAAGAAAGTTAATACTATCAGAGAATCTTATTTTGCTTCTAAACCAAGCAAAACAAATGTAGAAACTGTTATGACTGATGAGCCAGTTCAATTAGAAGAAGAAAATAAAAAGGTATCTAACGATCCTAAAATTTCTGCTTATGCTGACTTGCTTACCAGAAGTAATAAAAATTAATCTATCAACTTAAAGGAGAATTAAAATGGATAGAAAATCATTAATGGAAAAATGGTCACCGATCCTTAATCACGACGGAGTCGCTCCAATTACTGACAATTACAGAAAAGAAGTCACAGCTGTCTTACTTGAGAACCAGGAAACTGCAATCAAAGAAGAAAAGTCTGCGATGTTTGAAGCTGTTCATGTCAATGATGCTGCTGCTCTTCCTGATACAGGTGGTGTTGCTAAATTTGATCCAGTACTAATTTCATTAGTACGAAGATCTGCTCCGCAAATGATCGCTTACGATATTTGTGGTGTACAACCTATGACTCAGCCAACTGGTCTTATTTTTGCTATGAAAGCAAGATATGCGACTCAAGGTGGTACTGAAGCATTATTTAACGAAGCTGATTCAGACTTTTCTGGTACAGGTACGCATGCAGGATCTAATCCTGTAGACGGAACTTACACGACTGGTACTGGTAAAGCTACTGCTGATGCAGAAGTTCTTGGAGACGGAACAACATTCAACGAAATGGCGTTCTCAATCGAAAAAACTTCAGTGACAGCTAAGTCACGTGCTCTAAAAGCAGAGTACACAATAGAGCTTGCTCAAGATCTTAAATCAGTTCATGGTTTAGATGCTGAGGGAGAACTATCTAACATCTTATCTACTGAGATCTTAAGTGAAATCAACAGAGAAGTTATTAGAACTGTGTACAAAACTGCTAAAGCTGGTGCACAAACAGGTACTGCTACTGCGGGAACTTTCGATCTAGATGTTGATGCATCTGGTAGATGGTCTGTTGAAAAATTCAAAGGTTTACTCTTTCAAATCGAAAGAGAAGCTAATGCGGTTGCTCAGCAAACTCGTAGAGGAAAAGCTAACTTCATCATCTGTTCTTCAGATGTTGCAAGTGCTCTAGCAATGGCTGGTGTACTAGACTACGCACCTGCTCTATCAACTAACCTAAATGTAGACGAAGCTTCTACTACCTTTGCTGGTGTTCTTTCTGGACGTTACAAAGTGTATGTAGATCCTTACACTGCAAATGGTGCTAACTCACAATACTTTATTGTTGGTTATAAAGGAACGTCTGCATTTGATGCTGGCTTGTTCTATTGCCCATATGTACCTCTACAACTAGTTAGAGCAGTAGATCCTGCAACTTTCCAGCCTAAAATTGGATTTAAAACCAGATATGGTTTCACTTCAAATCCTTTCATACAGTTGGATGGCTCAGGCGATCTAGTTGCTAACGAGAACTACTATTACAGACGAGTTAAAGTCACAAACTTAATGTAATAATTGTTTAAGTACAATCTTAAAGGGGGAGTCTTCGGGCTCCCCTTTTTTTTGCTTTTAATATAATCATATAACCCCATTCCCAATTTCAATTCTACTAAATATTTTCGGTGGTAATAAAAAATCATTTTTTTATAACCTTTTTTACACCCTTAATAGGAAAAACCATGTCCACAGTTATTAACTTAACGAAGAGCATGGTGCGAAATACCAAAGCCCTCGCCAAATATCTAGCATTCATTGCTCTTCCTTTAGGATTCCCACTCGGTACTTTTGCAGTAATGCGATTGACATATATTGGATTCTAAAACAACCAAATCTCACGAGGATGATGTCGACTTTATGTTGGGCAATCCAATGTTCTGGATAGTATTCATACCATCCTGTGTTGCCATCATTCCTTCAACTCTATGTGCTGCAGCCATCTGGTATCTACAATATTATCACTAGTTAGTATATAAAAAGCCTAAATAGTCATGAGGATATTATGATAACATGGTTGATTGGTCTATTTGAAAAATATGTTGATTGGTTTCAACTAACTTTTGAAATAGATTATTATAAATTAATATTAATGGCTTTCCTAATGGGACTAGCTCTTGGCTTGCTCGCTCAAGGGATATTATTATGAAGAAAAGTTTACTACGAGATGTTGAGGGTTTGGATAATATTATAAAGAACACCTCTGACACACGCATTAAAGAAATGTGGAAATCGAAAAAAGATCTTAAAAAGAAAATAGAACAAAGAGAAGATGGAAGCGGAAGAACTACTAGCTAGAAGAATCGCAAAACTTGAACGAGTTCTAAAAGCTGCACAAGATAAAGGCTTTAAACAAATGTGGTCATCACATTTATTTCATTTAAGACAATTACAAAAAAAGAGGGTTAATTAATGACAGCTTATTCAAATGCATTCCCAACTGACTTATCTCCATTAAATCCTAATGGGTTTACATTCAATGTATCTAGACTACCAGATACAACTTTCTTTATTCAATCTGTTAATTTGCCTGGACTTAATCTAGGTGAGTTTATGCAAGCAAACCCATTAATTCAAAACCCTATTCCTGGAGAGATGCTAACTTATCAGGATCTTTCAGTAGAATTCCAAGTAGATGCTAATATGATTAATTGGAAAGCTATACATGATTGGATGATTGGACTAGGATACCCAGAATCCCACAAACAATACCTATCTTATCTAACAGCAGATGAGAAAGCAAAGATATCCGAGATATCTCAAAACTACTCGGATGCCACCCTTCAAGTTCTATCAGGACAAAATACACCTGTTAAGACCTTTACATTCGTAGATTGTTTCCCGACATCTCTAGACCCTATACAATTTGAGTCTAAAATGCAGGATGTAATGATGGTTTCGGCACGTGCTACCTTCAAATTTGCATATTATCAAGTTTCCTAATCCTTTACTTTTAAGTCTTTTTAGGCTAGAATAATGGTTTAGAGGAGTATATTATTATGAATTTACAACAACTACAAGACGAATGGAAAGCTGATTCTATTATAGATGATGATCATTTAGACAAAGAAGCAGTACGCATTCCAAACTTACATCAGAAGTATTTAAAGTTTCTGATGGAATACAAATTAAAACTCACCAAACTAAGAGCTGAATTCCACCAACTTCGTAGATTAAAGATTCGTTATTATAATGGCGAATTATCTAGAGAAGAATTGGCTGAACATAAATGGGATCAGTATCAAGGAATCAAACCAATTAAATCAGTACAAGATGACCTATTACATGGGGACAATGATTTAATATCAATAACAGTACGACTGTCTTATCTAGAAGATATGATTTATTGCTGTGAAAGTATTATGAAGTCAGTCTCTGGTAGAGGTTGGGATATTAAGAACTCAATTGAATGGAAAAAGTTTATTTCTGGTGCCTAAGATAACAATAGAAAAAGCGAGCAACATACATATTCGTTGCTTTTCAGATCCAGGAATCGAGCAGGAGTTATCTGACTATTTCACATATTCAGTTCCAGGTGCTCAGTTTACTCCACAGTTTAGATCTCGTCTATGGGATGGAAAAATACGACAGTATGATAGAATCCGACATACCTTATATCTTGGACTATACAAATATGTAGAAAGATTTGCAGTTGAAAGAGGGTATGAATTAGAAGTTAAGGATTTAATCCTCGTAGATCGCAAAATACCCTTTGAAGAGGTAGAAAACTGGGTAGAATCGCTAGAATTAGCCACTAAAGGCTCAAAGCTAACGATTAGGGAGTATCAAACTGAAGCTATACATAAAGCTCTAAATGATCAAAGAACGCTCCTAGTGAGTCCCACAGCGTCTGGAAAATCACTAATTATCTATTCTATTCTCCGATATCTGCTTGAACTGGATAAAAAGGCAATAATCATAGTTCCAACGACATCATTGGTGGAACAACTATATAAAGACTTCGAAGACTACTCAACAATCAATGGTTGGGAAGTAAATAAGAATGTACAGAAACTATATTCTGGATTTACAAAAGATATTTCACATCAAGTTTTAATTACTACTTGGCAATCAGTTTATAAACAACCAAGACAATGGTTCTCTCAATTTGATGTATGCTTTGGTGATGAAGCACACCAATTTAAAGCTAAGTCCCTCACATCGTGTATGGACAAATTATATAACTGCGATTATAGAATAGGTACGACTGGTACGATTGATGGAAAGAAAGTTCATAAGCTAGTATTAGAAGGTGTATTTGGACCTGTGTTTTCTGTGACCACAACTAAGCAACTGATGGAAGATAAGAAAGTTGCTGAATTAGATATTACTTGTTTATTATTAAAATATGATGATGCAGATAGAATGGGCAGAAAAGGTAATAAGTATTCTGATGAAATGGATTTCTTAGTCACTAATGATGCTAGAAATAAATTTATAGTAAACTTGGCAAAATCATTAAAGGGTAATACACTGGTATTATATCAGTTTGTTCAGAAACATGGAATACCATTATACGAAGACCTAAATAAAAAGGTAGAAGGGCAAAAAGATGTTTGGTTCGTATCTGGCGATACTGTAGTTAAGGATAGAGAAAAAGTTAGAGAGATAGCTGGAGATAATGACAACAATATTATAGTTGCTTCCTTTGGTACATTCTCAACTGGAATTAATATTCCATCTATCGAAAACATTATATTCGCATCTCCTAGTAAAAGTAAGATTAGAAACTTACAATCTATTGGAAGAGGACTAAGACTAAAAGACGGAAAAGAAAGTTGCAGTCTTTATGATATCGCTGACGACTTATCTTGGAAATCATGGAAGAATCATACTATTAAACATTTCTCAGAAAGACTCTCAATATATTCTGAAGAGAAATTTAACTACAAGATTGTAGAGGTAAACATATGAGAGAAGAACTCATTAAGGAAGATGATCAGTTCGTAATTATGAAACTATCGACAGGGGAAACTCTAGTCGCTACTATGCGACACGCAGATGATGCAACCATATCTGTCGAATATCCATTTGAATTAAAAATTATACACGAAAGACGCAAGGATCAAGTAGTTGATGTGACTGCTGCTGCACCTTTCTGTGGATTTGCTGAAGATCGTAAATTTACTTTCAAAAAAAGAGATATAATGTTTACCAAAGAATTACATACTTATTCAATACCATTTTATATTGAATTGGTTGAGGAATACGAAAAACTAATAGATGTCCCTGTTCCTAAAAAGAAACTATCAGAAACACAAGAAGTTCTTAGAGCTACTGCCGAGCAAATGGCAAAAAGAAGTAGAGAGATACTTGGCGATGATAGATTCGAGGAAACAAGTGATATGCTTGAATATCTATTAGGCGATACAAAGAAGGATACAATACATTGATCAGTATAACCACTCCAGCAAAAGAATATATGCAGGCTAGACTTGAGAAGTCTGGTATGAAGTATGCACGAATCGCTCTAAAGGGTGGAGGATGTGCTGGGTTTACTTATAAGTGGGAAGAAACTAATGATGTTGAAGATGGTACTCTTATCGAAGATATAATTATAGTAGATAAAACTGCTGAGTTGTATATCTTAGGATCGGAGATTGATTATAAAGAGGATTTCGCTGGTTCGCATATTGAGATTATAAATCCCAATGCTACTGGGTCTTGTGGTTGTGGTGAAAGTGTTGGATTCTAATCTGTATACTTTACTCTTAATCCTTAACCCCTAACACCCTTGATATTACTCTTCAAAAACTTAAAAGTAAAGCCCGAATTAAAAATAAATTTATATAGTTTACTTTTAACTTTTTTTTATATAATATAATGATAATGAATGGAGTAATTACATGACAGTCCCTAAGGAAAAAAAGAAGCCTAGACATTATGTTGATAATAAGATGTTTCTACAAGCATTGAAAGATTTTAAAGAAGCATGTGTTAAAGCTGAAAAAGCAAAAGAAGAACGACCAAGAATCCCTGAGTATATTGGAGAATGTTTATTAAAGATTGGTACACACCTTTCATATAAACCAAACTTCATCAACTATACTTATCGGGAAGATATGATATTAGATGGTGTTGAGAATTGTATTCAATATATACATAACTTTGATCCTGATAAATCTGCAAACCCTTTCTCATACTTTACACAAATTATTTTTTATGCTTTCTTACGAAGAATTAAGAAAGAGAAGAAACAAACTTATGTAAAACAAAAACTCATAGCTGAAATGGATGTTGATGCATTCATGCAAGCAGGTGAAGATGGTGAAGGCACTAACGCATATATTGAATTTATGAAAAAGAATCAAGTCCTTGATCCTTACTTTGAAGCCAAAGAGAAAAAGAAGAAAGAAAAAAAGTCCACACCCATCTCTGATGCGTTGGACGATGTGAATGAGTAAAGTTGCTATTATTACAGATCTACACTTTGGTGCTAGAGGTGATGCCACTACCTTTGTAGATTACATGGATAAATTCTATACTGATACATTCTTTCCTACTTGTAAGGAAAGGAATATTGATACTGTATTAAATCTCGGTGATACATTTGATCGTCGAAAGTATATTAATTATCACACCCTAAAAAGATCAAGAGAATTCTTTTTTGATCCACTCCATAAAAACAATATGGTCATGAAAATGTTGGCAGGGAACCATGACACTTATTATAAGAACACCAACGATACTAATTCTATAGACTTACTATTAAATGATTATGATAATATTGAAACTATTACTGAAGCACGTGATATTAAAGTTTATGATCGTACTATCTTTATGCTACCATGGATCTGCACTGACAACTATCAAGATAGCATGGATAGAATGGCTAAGTCCGAAGCAGAAATATGTATGGGGCATTTAGAGATAGATGGCTTCGTTATGCATAGAGGTATCAAATCACATGGTGGTTTAAATAGAGAACGATTTAATAAATTCGCATTAGTTTATAGTGGGCACTACCATCATAAATCTAATGATGGACATGTATATTATCTTGGCAATCCATACGAATTAACTTGGGCAGACTATAAAGACCCTCGAGGGTTTCATATATGGGACACTGAGACCATGGAACTAGAGTTTATAGAGAACCCTTATACCATGTTTGAAAGAGTTGAATATGATGATGCAAACTACTCCTATGATGATTTTGATGCTACTATTATGGCTGAGAAGTATGTTAAAGTGATTGTTGCTAATAAAACTGACTTTAATAAGTTTGACAAGTTTTTAAAAGGTATATACAAACAAAGCCCACATGATGTTAAGATTATTGAAGATTTTAATGAATTTAAAGATGGTGCAATAGATGAAGAATTAAATCTAGAAGATACTATGAATATATTAACAACTTATGTTGATAGTGTAGAAACTACAGTTGATAAGGAAAAGGTCAAAGGATTCCTTAAAGGATTATATGCTGAAGCACAAACCCATGAGAGTGAAACTGCTGAATGATTACATTTGAGAAGATTAAGTGGAGGAATCTACTTAGTACTGGTAATGCTTGGACGGAAGTAGATCTTAATCGTTCTACTACTACATTAATTGTTGGAAAGAATGGTGAGGGTAAATCTACCATCCTTGATGCTTTGATGTTTTCATTATATGGTCGTCCCTTTCGTAAAGTTAAAAAGGATCAGCTTGTCAATAGTATTAATGGTAAAAACCTAGAAGTTGAAATAGAATTTAATGTAGGTGGAAAACATTATAAAGTATTGCGAGGTGCCAAACCTAATAAGCTAGAAATATTTGCTGATGGATTAAAGTTAGATTCTTTTGCAAGTAATGCTGATACTCAAACATATTTACAAACACAAATTATTGGCTTTGCCTGGAGAACTTTCAGTAAGATGGTTATTCTAGGATCAGCGAGTTATCAACCTTTTATGCAAATAGGTGGTTGGAATAGACGACAAGTTATTGAAGACATATTAGATATTCGTATTTTTAGTACGATGAATGAATTACTTACTGAACGAATTAAAATAACCAAAGAGCAATTAACAACAGCAAGTAATAGAATAGAAGTATGTAAAACAAGTGTAGATGCTCAAAAAGAATTACTTGACGCATTAAGTAGTGTTAAACAAGATGCCATTGATAAAATAGTTTCTAAGATTGCTGCAAATGAAGAAGAGACAAACGATATATCTAAACAAATAGAAACAGCCATGGCATCAGTTGAAGAACTTAGTAAGTCTATCAATGATACAGACCAAGTTAATAAAGATCTAGAAGATGCTAAGAAACTGTTGGCTGGTTATGATAATAAGAAAGTTGGTATCAGTAAAGATATTGCTTTTTTTGAAACTAATGATGTATGCCCACAATGTGAACAAGGTATAGAACACGATCATAAGAATAATATTCTTACTAGTTTAAATGATAAGCTAGGCAAAGCCAGTGGGAACTTAACTTCTTTATCCCAAGCTCTACAAAAACTAAATAAACGATACGAGGAGATTGCGTCTACCAATAAGACTATAATGGGCAAAAACTCAGAAGTAAGTGCTCTCAACCAATCACTCAACCTTATCACAAAACAGAATAAGGAACTAGTAGACGAACAATCGAACCTAAATATCGATGACGATAATGTTAAGAATCAGAAACTAAAGCTGAAAGAACTTGCTAGTTCTGCAGTTGAAGCAGTTGAGGAAAAAACTACTATTGAAGAACAAAAACAAATCGAAGATGTATCTAAAACACTTCTTGCTGATACTGGGATTAAGACAGAAATTATTCGCCAGTACTTGCCTATCATTAACAAACTCATTAATAAATATCTACAAGCGATGGACTTCTTCGTTCACTTTGAACTTGATGAAGACTTCAATGAAACGATTCGTTCTAGATATCGTGATGAGTTCACCTATGATAGTTTCTCAGAGGGGGAAAAGTTGAGGATAGATCTAGCAATATTATTTACTTGGCGACAAATCGCTAAAATGAAGAACTCGGTAAATACCAATCTGTTATTATTAGATGAAATCTTTGATAGCAGTATGGATACCAATGGTACTGACTTGTTCCTACAAGTTTTAAATGAAATAGGTGAAGGAACAAATGTTTTCGTCATATCTCATAAAGGGGATCAGCTCTTTGATAAATTTAGATCAGTTATTAAATTTGTTAAGAAGAATGATTTTTCATCAATACAAATCGGAGGATAATTCATGAACGCACAAGCACACCTAATGGAACAATATAATAAACTAAATTATGAACATCAAGAAATACATAAAGAAGTTGAGAAATATAAATTCGATACAACACAATTAAAGGAACTGAAGCATAAGAAGTTAGTCATTAAAGATAAACTCGCAGAAGTTTCGGAGCAATTAGGGATAAGCTAAAATGAACATATTAGATAATGCAAAGGGTGAATTAATATCGTGGGACGATCCTCTACTTACTAGTCCCCAAGAAGAATGGGACTTTAAAAAGTATCCATTAGAAGAAGCAGCAAAACTTGGACTCCTATTAATAGAAACATCTAAAAAATTAAACGGAGCAGGATTATCAGCGAACCAAATAGGTCTACCCTATAAAGTGTTCGTGCTAACTGCTGAGGAAACTTTCGACCTGCCATCAATGGCACTATTCAATCCAGAGATTTTAGAATCATCTGAAGATACCAATATAATGACGGAGGGATGTTTATCCCGACCCAATCTTTGGCTACTGGTTAAAAGACCAACAGTCATAAAAGTAAAATATCAAACATTTAAAGGTGAAGAAATCAAAACTACATTAAATGGTTATCTCTCTCGTGTGTTCCAACATGAGTATGACCATATGCTAGGAATTGATTTTACACAACGAGTTTCAAGAGAGAAATTAAAACGAGCAATTAAGAAACAGAAGAAGGATGCCAAAAGAGGTAGAACCACTTCAATTCTTCGTGGGAATTTTACAGACTCTCTATAACTATAACAAACTTTGAAGACCTATGGATATATTACTTGACCAACTCGCTGGTGTCCTCTGTGGCATCACACTGATACTATCAATATTAATACTAATTAATTGGATGCCCACAAAGCATGATCGATTATTTACTAATAATGTTAGAAAACAAAAGCAATTAATGCGTAAAAAACGACAATTAAAGACAGAATTAAAGCAAGTAAAAAAGGAACTTGCTGAGATTTAGTTATAAGTCCTTGTTTTTTAATAACAAAATAATATAAAAAAAAGTGAAATAATGCTTTACTTTTGACTTCAATTGTAGTAAGATAGTGGTATTGAATAAAAAATTAAGAGGTAAATGATGAATAATTCAAAAGACGTACTAGCAAAACTATTAAGCACCGAAGATGTGCAAGTAGTTCGTGCTGAAGTTCCAACAGCATCTTTCGATGTTGTGGGTAGAACTTTGACTCTACCAACATTTGTAAACTTAGATGAGCATATAGAAAACTTGATGATCGGTCATGAAGTTGGTCATGCATTGTTTACTCCACATGATAGTCTTCAAGATGATGCCTTCAAAGATAAGTTAGTTAAAAATTATGCTAATGTTATTGAAGATGTTCGTATTGAAAAATTAATTCAAAAAGAATATCCTGGATTGACTACTGACTTTGTTGCTGGTTATAAGACTCTTGCTAAAAGCGATTTCTTTAGAGTTGGCGATAGAGATATTAACTCTCTTCAATTAATTGATAAAATTAATCTTTACTTTAAAATTGGTCTTAAATCTGGTATTAAGTTTTCTGCTGAAGAGTTTGAAATTGTTTCTAGAGTTGATGGATGTAAATCATTCAAACAAGTATTTGCTCTTGCTAAAGAGTTGGCTCAATATGCTCGTGATAAAAAACAAGGTGAAGAAGAAGCAAAAGAAGCAGCAAATAAAAGTGCACTTGATGACTTAGCTGAAGAGGATGCTCAAGAAAAAAGAGAAGAAGCTGAAAGCCAAGAACAACAGGGTGATGGCGATACGACTCCTTGGGATGATGAAGAAGATGATAAAGAAGAAGAAGGCGATGATGAAACTGATGCTGATTCTAAAGAGAAAACTTCTCCAGGAAATACTCAAGAAGAAAATACTGCCAATGAGTTTAATGACCCATACGACTACCCATACGATTTTGATGATAGTCTAGAATCTAAAACTCAAGAAGCACTTGATAATAATATGAGAGACCAATCTAAGTTTGATGGTAAAATCTTTAGAACTATTGATCATGATGAAATGCCTTTTGGTGTAGACCCTGTTATTACTTATCAAGAAATCCTTCAGTCACTTACTACTGTGGGTGGTGAGCGAGAAGGTTATTCTGTAAAAGATAGATTAATGAATGATGATGGTTTCACTACTGATAGAGGAAACTATTGTTCATTATTCTACCCTCGTACTGGAGAAATAGAACTAGATAACTTCAAAGAATGTTATGGTCGTGAATATCTTGGTAATAAATCTGGTCTATACTATCAAGATGATTACAAAAACTTTTTAGATGCTATTAAAGATGATATCAACTTTATGGTAAAAGAGTTTGAAATGAAAAAATCTGCTAGTAGATATGCTCGTACGCAAACTGCTAAGTCTGGTCAATTAAATATTAATAAACTTTACAACTATAAACTTTCTGAAGATCTATTCAAAAGAATTAATCTAGTTGCTGATGATAAAAATCATGGGTTTATTATGTTAGTTGATTGGTCTGGTTCTATGCATGATATTATGAGAGATACAGTTAGACAAGTAATTGTATTATCTACTTTCTGTCGTAAAGTTAATATCCCATTTGAAGTTCTTGCTTTCTCTAATCATGACAATACTTATAACTCTGATTATGTAAGTGAGCATAAGAATCATCCTGATATAGCTAAGATGACTGCTAAGAGACATGCTAATAGAGAGAAACTACATTACATGGAAAGAGATAGTATGTTCTATTATCAACTTCTAACTCATGATATGAGTGGTAAAGATTTTGATGAAATGTGTTTCTTACTTCACAGCTTTATCTGGCAGTATTCTAATGCTCTAAGTTTATCAGGTACTCCTTTGACTGAAGCACTTGAAGTTGCTGTAGGATACACTGGTCGTTTTATTAAAAAACATAATATTGATAAAATGAATTTCATCACTCTTACTGATGGTGCTGGCTGGAGTAAAGGTTTCAGAGATAATAGTACAAAGTTCAATGAACTATATCCTTCAGCAGGTTGGAATTATAAAAAGCAAGATACTCTTATAGATCCTATGACTAAGAAACAATATAAAATTGTTGGTAAGTCTAGTTCTTCTGCATACGATATGGTTTTCCTTGATATGATTAAGACTAGATATAATGCTTCTACGATTGGTTATTTCATTGGTAGAAATACCCAGCAAGGAATGCAACAGTTTAGACATTATAATGTTGTTGATGAACATGAGTTTGATGTTGCCGATGCTAGAGTTGCTGTTCGTAAGAATGGTGGCTGGGCTTCTTTCAAAGGTTGTGGTCGTGACGAGATGTTCTTCCTAGATTCTAAAAAGTTAAATCCTGTATCTGATGAAATTAAAATCGATGGTAAAGGTACTGCTTCTCAGATTGCTAGGTCTTTCTCTAAAGGTCTTAAACAAAATAGACAATCAAAAGTTCTTATGTCTACCTTCGTCGAGAGGGTAGCATAATGTCACACGTGAAAGCATTCTTTTGGGCATTGGCAATACTAATGTTCATCGTAGGACTTTTTATTTTGGAGAGTATATAATATGTCATTACCAATAGACACTACAAGTGAACAAGCACAAGTGCTAAAAGAAAAGATTAAGCAAAGACGAAGTCAGATGTTAGTCCACTCTGCCCTATATTATGAAATGGATGAGAGTGTCGTTGACGATGCTACATGGCAGAGATGGGCTGACGAACTTCGCGATTTGCAAAACGATAATCCCTTGCTTTGTACCATAGAATTCTATGACGAAGCATTCGCTCGGTGGGATGGATCCACTGGTCATCATTTACCTCTCAAAGACGAGTGGGTTTTGAGCCGAGCGAACTTATTATTAAATGCTAAAATAGAAGGATATGGTACCACTATATGAAAAAAGAAAAAACCCCACCACCATCTAAGAAACTTAGATATCACGTGAAGAGGAAAGGTAAAGTCTTTCTGGTAATGGAAAATGGTGGAGACATAAACAATAAAGTTGTTGTTGAATGCTCCACGAAAAAAGAAGCATATGCGATTTCAAAAACGCAGAGTTCTACTCAGCAGTGGCAACACAATGGTGGAGTTCCTATGTTTTTGTGTTCAGCAAATCAGATAAGTTAATGAGTTATATCGTACCACATAAAAAAATCTATTATATTCATATCCCTAAAGCTGGAGGGACTAGCGAGTACTTTAATCTAATTGATACCTTTGGTACAAGTAAAGTACAAGAAGTCCCTGAAGGAAAGCACAGCCCATATAACAGGCGATATGAAAGCTATGGTACGAAGTATGCACATGTTAGAAACCCACATAATAGAATGCTCTCTATGTTTCTGTTCCATCATGAATTACAGTTTATGTTAGATAAATATATAAGTACAGAACGACAAGAGTTTATGAAGAAACATCACAAGCTAAGAATTAGTAGAGATGCAACTAAAATTAATACAGAGCAAACTCCATTTGATAGAATGATGGAAACTAAGGGACAGATGTTTACACAAATAACAACTCCTGAAAATTATATTATGTGGTTAGAAGTTGTTGGTAAAGCAAATAAGATGATGGATAGTCAATTTGCTTATAGACCATATTTACAGCAGAATTTATATTTGAATGATGATGTGTCAGTTAGAAAAATAGAAGATGAAGAAACGCATAAGAATATTACTACCAAACCTGATGATTATAAAGAAAGAGATTATCTAGATGCTGGCAAAGATTTGGTCGAGATATATTATAAAGAAGATTTTGATAAATTTGGATATGAAAATGTTTAAATTTTATTTAGAAATTATTACTTGCTTTTTTATTATAGCAGGTGTAATAAAACACTACCATTAATTAAAACAAAAAAAAGGAGAATACATTATGGGAAAACACTTGAAAACTTCTATGGATGAAAAGGTTATTGATTATCTTGCCATCGAACTATGGAGAATAGATCCAAATAATAAAGTGCTACATAAATTCATGAGCATGCAGAATGAAGAAGGATTTCATATTAAAAAGACTATAAATGAATATGATAAAACTAAGACAATGCCAGAGAAATATAACACAGATGGGACCTGGAAATCACCAAATGGGCAGATTTCATTTGAAGAATTTTTGGCTGAATAGTTAAAAAAGTTATAAGTCCTTGATTTCATATAACAAAATAGCCTAAAAAAAAGTGAGAAATGTCTTTACTTTTGGGTGTAATTGTAGTAAGATAGGTACTATAAAGAATAAAAAACTTTATAAAATTGATAAATTAACAACGTGAGGTATATATTATGACAAACTTATCAAAAGAAACTCTGTTCTTAGAAAAGGCATACGAGCTTTTTCCAGAGGTAGCTGAAAGTCAGCAAATGACTCAGGCTCAAATCTTAGCTGTCCGTAAGGCAGGTATTAGAGTCCCAGGCAGTGCTTGGGAAAATCGTGTAGCTGGGGCAACTCCTGCACTTTATATTATCCCTGGAGGTAGTATAACAAAACCAGTCCGAGAAACTACTGAAGCAGTTGCAACTCAAAAAGTTGTTCCACTAAAATCTTCAGCAGTATCTTCTACTGTAGATAAAAATGCTTTGGTTCCAGAAGTGGATTCAAACTATGTTCCTTTCGGGAACTATCAAGATCTAAATCATATTGTTAAATCTAATATGTTTTATCCTTCATACATTGCTGGTCCAACTGGTAATGGTAAATCAACAACTATTGAGCAAATCTGTGCTAAGCAGAAGAAACCTCTTATTCGTGTAAACTTAAACACGATGACTGATGAAGATCAGTTGATTGGTTCTAAGACTCTAGTTGATGGTAATGTTGAGATCGTAGAAGGTCCAGTGGTTATCGCCATGAGATTTGGTATCCCACTACTTCTTGATGAGATCGATGCTGGTGGAGCAAATACTCTACTTTGCTTACAACCTATCCTTGAGGGCAAACCATTTTATTTCAAATTAAAAAATGAAATCATTGTTCCTGCTAAAGGATTTAATATCTTTGCTACTGCTAATACTAAAGGTAAAGGCTCTGATGATGGTAGATATATTGGTACTAATGTTCTTAATGAAGCATTCCTTGAAAGGTTTGCTGTGACATTCAACCAACCATATCCTACTCAAAAAATTGAGTTGAAGATTGTTCAAAATCTTCTTAACCATTATGAGTGTAAAGATAGTGGGGACTTTGCTTCTAACTTAGTTAAATGGGCAGAAGTTGTTCGTAAGACTTTTGATGATGGTGGTTGTGATGAGAATATCACTACTCGTAGATTGACTCACATTGTGAGAGCTTTCTCGATCTTTAAGAAAGAAGCCAAAGCGATAGAGCTTTGCTTGAATAGATTTGATGAAGTCACTAAGATGGCTTTCTTAGATCTTTATAATAAGATTGCTAGTGGGGAGGAAGAAGTTGCTTCCCCTAGCGAGGAAGATACTACTAGAAACCCATTTAGTGAAGGAGAACAATCATAATGGAATTAACTTCATATGAAAACCTAACAAAGTTTCAAAGACGATGGGTAGATAACATGATCGACATCTACCCAGATCTTTCTTCTGGTGGTGCTATTACTCTAGAGCAATGTACTGAAGGAATTACTAAGTTAAAAGCAAAACATGATAAGGATCCATCGTTCCCTAAAATCGGAACACCAAACTGGAACTATAAGATTAACAAGATCGATAAAGGTATCTATTTCTTCCCTGCTCCTGGAGCAGATGCTGAGATGGCTATTCGTGAATCGGAAGATATAAGAATCTCTCGTCTACCCAAGCCCAAGTTTGTCATAGAAAATGACGAGGATGCTGATTTTGTTAAGGAACTGCTGGAGTATGGTATTGAGATTGAAACAACTACTGTTAAATCCGATGCAATTCCAGACTTGCGATATTCATCTTCTATTGACTGACGATAGCTGATGATAGAGTGGATAGGAATGCCATCTCCTGTCCACTCGTTTTCATTTTCACAACTTTACTTTTAAGTTTTTTTAATATAGAATGATACTATGAATAAAAATGAAATACATTATAAATTTTCAGAGGATGAACTCATCGCTGAATTTAAACAATATATTGATAAGACCTATGGTGGTCACTACTCTAAAAATTCATTTCAAGCAAGTGAATTTATTATTGATAATGGTCATGGTATGGGATTTTTTATGGGCAATGTTTTGAAGTATGCCCAAAGGTATGGAAAGAAAGATGGATATAATCGATCTGACATATTTAAAATACTTCACTATGCGTTGATGGCTCTCCATCAACATGACTTAACCAACAAGGAGAAATAATCGTTATGAAACTTTCGAAAGAAACATTGAGCGTCCTTAAGAACTTTGCCACTATTAATGGCAATATTCTTATTAAAGCTGGGGATAGACTATCAACTATCTCAGCACAAAAAAATGTTATGGCATCTACTACTGTTAAAGAACACTTTGACAGCGAGTTTGGTATCTATGACTTGAACGAGTTTTTAGGAGTGTACAGTTTATTTGCTGACGATCCAGAACTTAATTTTGATGAGAAGTTTGTCACTGTGGCAAATGGTAAATCTAAAGTAAAATATTATGCAGCAGATGCATCGGTACTAGCATCCCCAACTAAAGATGCTTTGCCTGTTGATGAAGATGTTAAATTCGATCTTCCTCGTAGCATGTATGATATGATTATGAAGACTTCGTCAGTATTAAGATCTAATGATATCAGTATCATTGGTGCGGATGGTAAGTTGACTGTTGTTGTGGCTGATAAGAAGAATGCTACTTCTAACTCTTGGGATGCAATCCTTGGCGATACTGATAAGAATTTTAAAGTTAATTTCAGGATTGATAATTTTAAGATGTTAGATGGTGATTACGAAGTGACTATTTCTAAGAAAAGAATTTCTAAGTTTGCTTCTAAGATGAATGACCTTACATATTTCATCGCAGTTGAAGCTGACTCTACATTCGACTTTTAATTATTAAAATGGAATTTATATTATGCAAGACCAATTTATTTGGGTTGAGAAATATCGACCTAACACTATTGACGAATGTGTCCTTCCCCAAAATTTAAAGGATACATTTAAAGAGTTTGTTGCTAGTGGGCAACTGCCGAACTTTCTGTTCTGTGGTACTGCTGGAGTGGGTAAGACTACTGTAGCGAAAGCCCTCTGCAATGAAATCGGTGCTGAGTATCTGTTCATCAATGGTTCTGAGGAATCTGGCATTGATGTGATACGAACTAAAATCAAAAACTTTGCTTCGTCTGTTTCCCTGACAGACTCAAAGAAAATTGTTATTCTTGATGAAGCAGATTATCTGAATCCGAACAGTACTCAGCCAGCATTGAGAGCATTCATTGAAGAGTTCTCAAACAACTGCCGATTTATATTTACCTGTAATTTTAAGAACAGGATTATCGAGCCACTTCATTCTAGGTGTGCTGTTATTGAATTTAGAACTGATGGTAAAGATAAACCACAAGTTGCCACTGCCTTTTATAAAAGGGTTGAGTGGATTCTTAATGGCGAGGGCATCAAGTTTGAGCCAAAGGCTGTTCTAGAACTTATTCAAAAACACTTCCCTGACTTCCGAAGAGTCTTAAATGAATTACAAAGATATTCTGTATCTGGTAATATAGATTCTGGTGTAATGATCAATGTAAGTGAGGAGTCTTGGAATAATCTATTCTTATTACTTAAAGACAAGAACTTTAAAGAAGTTCGCAAGTGGGTCACTAAAAATAGTGATATTGAAACCACCCAATTATTTTCTGATTTATTCAACAATGCTAATGTTAAATTAAAACCTGACTCAGTACCACAACTGGTATTGATCTTGGCAGACTATCAATACAAAGCAGCATTTGTCGCTGACCATGAACTCAATAAAATGGCAGCACTTACAGAGATAATGGCATCCTGTAAGTTTCAATAATGGCAAATCCATTCTTATATATAAATAATATCACCAACGACAAGAAGGATCTATTTAAAGATAATCCTCTTGCCGAGAAAGATTATGCATCCTTTATAGTCAATCGTGGTCTAGGATATTATCCTGATACTATTATGCAGTCGAATATGATGAATCGATACCATGATATCCCAAAGTCTTGGCAATACTATTTTTTACTAAATACTATCACAAAGGCAAAAAGGTTTTCGAAGTGGCATAAGCAAGATAAGCAGACCGAGTCCTTAAAGCTGGTAATGGAATATTATAATTATTCTCCAGAAAAGGCTCGTCAGGTAATGGATATATTAACAACTGACCAGATGAGCATAATTGAGCAAAAATTAAATAAAGGTGGTAAAAAATAATGTCAGTTGAAATGATACATTACGATTGGTCTCCAGAGTCGATGTTAGAAGTCACTCTGCCTGAACCAGACAATTTCTTGAAAGTGAGAGAAACATTAACTCGTATCGGGATATCTTCTCGTACAGAAAACAAACTATTCCAATCTTGTCATATATTGCACAAGCAAGGAAAATACTTTATCGTACACTTCAAAGAACTATTTGCCCTAGATGGCAAAGAATCTAATATCGCTAATAACGATATTGAAAGAAGAAACACAATCGCAGTATTACTGCAAGATTGGGAACTCTTGAAGATAGTTAAGATTGAGCAAGCAGAGCCAAAGGCATCCTTGTCTCAAATTAAAGTATTATCGCATAAAGATAAATCTTCTTGGGAATTAGTGCCTAAATATAATATTGGGAAGAAAAAATAAGGAGAGTAAATGGCTGACGCAAAAATTAGTGAATTACCAGTTCTATCATCGCCAGAAAGCATTGACAAATTATTGGTTGTTGATACATCTGAATCTACTACAAAACATATTACATACGGAAATCTAGTTTCTGCATTACAAGGTGCTAATGTTAATTTATCTGCACTTGGTGATGTTGATGTCACTGGAGTTTCTAATGGGCAAGTATTAAAATACAATGCTTCTGCTAGTGAATGGCAACCTGGAAGTGACACAGCTGGTATCTTATATACTGACTTATCAGCGATCAATGCTAGTGCTACTGGTGCTGGTGCATTATCATTTAATAATGTCACAGGTGTATTTACCAATACTCCTCCCGACCTATCAACTTTCATAACAGCATCATCTTCTGATACTCTTACTAACAAATCTGGTAATATTTCAATGTTCACTAATAATAGTGCATATATTACTGCGTCTTCATCTGACACACTTACCAATAAAGCTGGTAATGTTGATATGTTTACTAATAATGCTGGGTATCTAACTGGAGCATCTACTACTACTCTAACAAATAAAACTATTGATGCGGATGGTACTGGCAACTCTATTACAAATATCGAAGATGCTAATATAAAAGCATCTGCTGCAATCGATGCTACTAAGATAGCTGATGGCTCTGTGACTTCTGCAGAGTTCCAACATATTTCAACTGTATCTTCTAATGTTCAAACACAACTAGATGCAAAAGCAGCAACCTCGTCTTTAGCAACATCAGCAACTACTGATACAACTAATGCTACTAACATAGGATCGGGAACTTTAAATAAAGCTAGATTACCATCTTCTATAGATGCGGACACAACAGGGAATGCTACAACAGCAACCACTGCCACATCTGCTACTAACACAACAAATTTACCAAGCACAGTACTCGGAGCAAACCAAACTTATGCTATGCTCTATGCTTTTGATACAACTGCTGGTACAAACATCTATTCTATCGCAGTCGGTGGTACTGTAGCTGGAAATAAACTTTGGTATTATACTGGAACATTATCTACAACAGATCTCGGTCCAGGATATCAAGGAGCATTTGCTGCCCCAATGACAGCATCAGGAGATAATCCTAGTGATGACATTAATAAATGGGTGCAAATCGATTCAACTGGAAGTTCCACTTGGAGAAACATGGGTCCACAACAAGCAGTATCATATGATCCTGCAGGTGCCAACTGGTTTAAAGTACCAGCATTATTCGTGAGAGTATCTTAATCTTTAAGAAACTTCTTACAACATTATTGAAATGGATTATGAAAATGATACCTATATATTATGATGAGAATGCCTTTTTTGGGTTCTCTAATTTAAACTCGCTTCATAAGGAGGAAACAATATGAACGCACATATAAACATGTGGTCACAACTAAGACCATTTTCAGTCGGCTTTGATAGTCTATTCGATCGTCTAGATCACGTCAATGCCATTCACAAACAAGAAAGCTACCCACCATATAACATAGTAAAGATTTCGGAAGAGAAATTTGCTATTCAAATGGCTGTAGCTGGATTTTCTAAAAAACATATTGCAGTTGAACATCAGGAAAATATTCTGACAGTTAAGTCAGTTCCATATACAGCTGATGAACTTGCTGCAGTTGAAGAAGATTATGTACATAAAGGAATCTCTAAGAGAAACTTTACTCGTACATTTACTATTGCCGATGATGTAATTATCAAAGGTGCTACTATGGAAGACGGAATGCTTTCAATTGAACTTGAAAGAGTAATTCCTGAAGAGAAAAAACTTAAAGTCATAGACATTAAGTAATTAACAACAGCTCCCCTCTTCGGAGGGGAGTCACTTTTTAAAATGGAGAATATTATGAGTGACAAAGATATATCATTATTTATGATGACAAGTGGAGAAATTATCGTAGCAGAAGTGCTAGATGCTACTGCCACAACATATACCACTAAGATGCCAAGCATGCTAGTGACAGATCCTGGAAGTGATCCTGCAAAACAACAAGTTGGTCTTGCACCATATTGTCCTTATGCAGATCCTGACAATGCGATTGACTTTTTTAGAACAGCAATACAATCTATTGTAGTTCCTACCAAACAACTTAAAGAAGAGTATGAAAGAATCTGGGGCAATCCAAGTTCTTTGGTTCTACCAGAAAAGAAACTAATAGTATAAATTATTTTACTTTTAAGTTTATTAAGGGTAGAATGATTATATGAAGTTTTATACTAATGTACATCCTCATGGCAATCAATTACTAGTCCGATATGTTTCGGGTGGTAAAAGACGTGCTGAAAAGATACCTTTCAAGCCTAGTGTCTGGGTGACACGAGGGAAAGGCGAAACACCATACAAAACTCTCAAAGGGCATCCTGCCTATAAAGTCCAACAAGCCAGCATTAAAGACGCAAAAAACTTTGTACAGTCTTATGGCGATGTTATGGATGTTCATGGTCAAACTACATGGCATTATCAATATATGCATGACGAGTTTGATAAAGATATTGATTGGGACAAAGATCTAATTAAGATCTGGTCTATTGATATTGAAACTGAAGCTGAAGAGGGTTTCCCTAATATTGAAAGAGCAAATGAGAAACTTCTTTTAATTACCTTACAAGATAATCATACTAAAGAAACTGTCACTTTTGGCACCAAGCCATATACTGGCGATGCTACTCAACATACTGATTGGCGATATGTATATTGTAGTGATGAGAAAGTTCTCTTTAATAAATTTCTAGATTACTGGATTGAAAACTATCCTGATGTTATTACTGGATGGAACTCTCAGTTCTTTGACCTTGCTTATTTATGGAGAAGAATGTGTCACATAATTGGTGAAGACCATGCTCGTAGATTATCTCCCTGGAAAATAGTACATGAAAGGGAAATATTTGTAAAAGGTAATAAACAGTTCGCCATTGCTATCGCAGGTGTTGCTCAGCTAGATTATCTAGACCTCTACAAAAAATATACTTATACTGCCCAGGAATCTTATCGTTTAGATAATATCGCATTCGTTGAACTTAATTCTAAGAAATTAGATCACAGTGAATATTCTACATTCTCTGACTTCTATAAGATGGACTGGAATAAGTTTGTTGATTATAACATTCATGATGTTAGATTAGTTGATATGCTAGAAGATAAAATGAAACTGATTGAACTTCAGTTGACTATGGCATATAATGCTAAGATTAATTATGATGATGTATTCTCGCAAGTTCGTATGTGGGATATGATTGTTCACAATTATCTAATGAAAGTAAATGTGGTCATACCACCCAAGTCCAGCCAAAATAAATCTACTAAGTTTGAAGGAGCATTCGTAAAAGATCCAATTGTAGGATTACATAAATGGGTGGCTTCCTTTGACTTAAACTCACTATATCCGCATTTAATTATGCAGTATAATATTTCCCCTGAAACATTACAACAAGAATCAGTTGAAAAGGGTGTCGAGCATTATCTTAAAAATCCTGCTGGAGAATCTGATTTTGCTGTTGCTGCAAATGGTTCGCAATATAGAAAAGACTTTAGAGGTGTGTTCCCATCTATTATGGAAGACTTCTATAATCAAAGAAAGATTGCTAAAAAAGAAATGCTTCAAGCACAGCAATTATATGAAAACGAAAATGATCCTAGACAATTAAAAGTTATCTCAAGTAAAAATAATTATCAGATGGGAATGAAGATTGCTCTTAACTCTGCTTATGGTGCACTCGGCAATCAATACTTTAGATACTTTGATATTAAGATGGCTGAAGCTATTACTACTTCTGGGCAATTATCTATTCGTTGGATTCATGATAGAATGAATGAATATCTAAACAAGATAATTGGTACAAAAGATGAAGACTATATTATTGCTGTTGATACAGATTCTATCTATGTGACCTTTGAGAAACTTGTTGATAAAGTTATGGGAGATAAACAAACTGACATAAATAAAACTATTAAGTTCTTAGATACAATATGTAATGAAAAATTCATGCCATATATAAATGAGCAATATGCTATTCTTGCTAAAAGACAAAATGCTTTTGCAAACAAGATGGTAATGGAAAGAGAAGTTCTAGCCGATAAAGGTTTATGGACTGCTAAGAAAAGATATGTTCTTTCAGTATATAACTCTGAAGGAGTATCTTATAAAAAACCTAAGATGAAGATTATGGGTTTAGAGATGATTAAATCTTCTACTCCTCATGCTGTTCGTGAATTATTAAAAGAGGTAATACCAACTGTTCTTCGTGGAACTCAATCTGAATTGTATGAGTTTATCGAGAAAGCTAGAACTCATTTTAATTCACTTCCTGTTGAAGAGATTGCTTTTCCTAGATCGGTAAATGGTCTGAGCAACTATTATGATTCCTCTCAAATATATCGCAAGGCAACTCCTATTCATGTTAGAGGTGCTTTACTTTATAATCATTATTTAAAAGAGAAGAATCTAAATCTTAGATATAATACTATTAAAGAGGGTGAAAAGATAAGATTCGTATATCTTAAAAAGCCCAATACAATGAGGGAAAATGTTATTTCCTTCCTGGATGAGATTCCTAAGGAATTTGATATCCATAAATATGCTGACTATGACTTGATGTTTGAAAAGGTGTTTCTAGATCCTCTTGAAATACTAGTAAATTCGCTCAAATGGAAGGTCAAGGACACAGCTTCTTTAGAGGATTTCTTTTAGAAACAATGACTTACTGGTATTTTACTTTTAAGTTTTTATCAGGTAATATTATGATAATGAAAAAAGTAATTGGATTAATGATAATAATGGGATTGACTATGTCACCCTCTGCTTACTCCGCACCGATAACAAAGGTGTATGGACCAAACTGTACAACTGAGACAACCTCAATTGTTAGGAATGGTATCATAATCAGTTCTATAGAAACTAGGACTTGTAAGGAAGAAGTACAGAATGGTCGTCAGAAGTTTGACCACAAGGCAAACTCAACAGATGCTTTAATATATGAAGCTGCACAACTGATGATGTATTCTGTTTTCGTTAAGGTCATTACAGAAATGAACTAGGAGAAGTTATATTATGAAATATGTTATAGGAATTGGTATCGGGATAGGGGTTGCTTACTTTTATCCAAGTATCGGATCGACTATTATTGAAACTGTGAAGGAGGTTTATTATGTCATCAATTCAAAATTTTAAAACTATAATCTTGGTAGGAATGCTCGCTGTATTTGTGAGTGCGTGTTCGACTACTAAGATAACCCAAGAAGCCAATAAAGATGGTGTTCTAAATAAAGTGCCGACTTGGTACTTAGATCACGATGTTGAAAAAGGTATTATTAGAAACAGGGATGCTAACGACTTTATATATGGTGTTGGTGCTTCTGTATCTTATGATTTACAGTTTGCTCTAGACAAAGCGACTACTATCGCCAAGTCTGATTTAGCTGACCAAGTAAATGGTAGAATCACTCAAAATGAATCTATATATAAAGAAGAGGGTCGTGGTGAAGGAGAGGATCTAATGATTGAAAGATCTACTTCTCAAACAAATAATATTATTTCACCAACATCCCTTCCAGGATATGAAGAGTGGAATAAAGATGTATTCATTACAGCCGATGGTTTGTATAGAGTATATGTTGGATTAAAATGGTCTGAAGAAAATAACAAACTTGCACCAAACATTCAAATGGCACCATTGGAGCCAGTGATTGTTAATCCAGCAAACGATGAAGTTTAATTTAAAAGGAGATAATATATGGTTGGTTATTTAAACGATCTTATAGATAATCTTGATAATGAGTACGCAGGTCTTGCGGAAAATGCTTTGGACTCTGATGTCAGTTTCGTTGACACAGGGTCTTATGTATTTAATGCTCTATTGAGTGGATCTATATTTGGTGGACTACCAGCAAACAAGGTGACTGCCTTGGCTGGTGAAAGTTCTACAGGAAAAACATTTTTTGCTCTGGGGATTGCTAAAAACTTTCTAGACCTAGACCCAGAAGCAGGTGTAATATATTTTGAAACAGAGGGTGCACTTACTAAGCAAATCCTCGAAGATAGAGATATTGATACCAACAGGTTCGTAATGGTTCCTGTGACAACTATTCAAGAGTTCCGTACTCAAGCTGTGCGAATACTTGATAACCATAAAAGTGTGCCTGAAGCAGCACGGAAACCAATCCTATTTGTTTTAGATTCATTGGGTATGCTCTCAACCACCAAAGAAGTAGCAGATGTGGCAGAGGGTAAAGATACTCGTGATATGACGAGAGCACAACTAGTAAGAGGTGCTTTCAGAGTATTGAGTCTAAAACTCGCACAGCTTGATGTACCAATGATTGTCACTAATCATACTTTTGATGTTATTGGTTCTTACATGCCTATGAAGGACATGGGTGGTGGAGGTGGCTTAAAGTATGCTGCATCTACAATTATATTTTTGGGTAAATCTAAAGATAGAGATGGTACTGATATTGTTGGAAACATTATTAAATGTACTACACAAAAATCTAGATTTACTAAGGAGAACTCTAAAGTTGAGTGTAAACTAAATTTCGAAAAAGGACTTTCACGTTATCATGGTCTGACAGAACTTGCTGTTGAAGCAGGTATCTGGGAATCGGCTGGTGGTAGGATTACTGTAGATGGTAAAAAACTGTTCGGTAAACATATCGCCAACGATCCTGAGAAATACTTTACTGAGGATGTTCTTAAATCAATTGATGCCCATACCAAGAAGAAGTTTATGTATGGTGGCTCAAGTCTAGAAGAGATTGTACCAGAAGATGTCGAAGATAATACAGGGAAATAATCCCAAGGAGTATGAACCAATCCATAGTGCTGACGACTATGTTTCAGAAGAAGATTATCTGAAAGCCAAAGAGGATTGGGAAAAAGAAAATTATCATACTGATAAATTGAGAGACTCTGCTCAAGCCCAAATACCACATGAAGTTTTAGAAGAAACTAATGAAGCTGGGTTTATGAAGCTAAGAGTGACACAAGGTTTATTAGAGGATAAGATTGTTTCTTTTGGCAAGGTATCTTTTAAGACAACTGAGGATAGCACTATTAAACTAGACTATACTTATGAGATAGAGGGTAAAGATAAATTTCGTACAGTACCTAAAGTTGAAGTTGAAAAGATGCTCGGTGATTTCTTAATGGCTATGATTAAAGAACAACTTAATGAAAAGCAACTTCTATTTAGAGGTGGCGAAGATGAGATGAAGGATGTACTAAAAGATGAGCCAGAATCTTAATTTGACTTTTAACTTTTTTTCAGATAGAATATAAATTATGCGTATTGAAGAAACTATATTAAATAATCTATTACATAATGATGAATACTCACGCAAGGTGACACCATTCATCAAACCTGAATATTTTGAAGAACGCAATGAGAAGATTATGTTTGAAGAATATACTAAGTTATTCCTACAATATAATAATGTTCCTAATGCTGAAATGATTGCTAATGAAGTCTTCAATCGTAAAGACTTATATGATAATGATCATAAACTAATTCAGGATGCCATTCTTAAGATGAAAGAGCCAAATGATGTAAATGAAAACTGGCTCTATGATAAAACTGAAGATTGGTGTAAAGAACGAGCAGTATATAATACTGTAATGGATGCTATCAAAATTATTGATGGTCGTGATAAACAACATACCAAAGATGCTATTCCTAAAATGATGCAAGATGCTTTGGGTGTTTGCTTTGATACTTCTGTTGGTCATGATTATCTAGAAGACTCCGACTCTCGTTATGAGTTCTATCATAAAGTTGAAGAGAAAATTAAATTTGATATTGAATTATTGAATACTATTACCAGAGGTGGCTTGAGTAAAAAGACTCTTAATATTGCTATGGCTGGTACAGGTGTTGGTAAATCATTATTTATGTGTCATCATGCTGCATCAGTTTTGGGTGCTGGTATGAATGTTCTTTATATTACTATGGAGATGGCTGAAGAAAAAATCTCTGAAAGGATTGATGCTAACTTATTGAACTTGGGTATGAATGAAATTAAAGTCGTTGACCATGACATATTCAGTAAAAGAATTAATAAGATTAAAGATTCTAGTAAAGGTAAATTGATTGTAAAAGAATATCCTACAGGCTCTGCTCACTCTGGTCACTTCAGAGCATTACTTGAAGAACTTAAAATGAAAAAAGGTTTCAAGCCAGATATTATCTTTATTGATTATCTTAATATCTGTGCTTCACAAAGATTAAAGATGGGATCTAATGTAAACACTTATTCTTACATTAAATCTATTGCCGAAGAACTTAGAGGACTGGCAGTTGAATATAATTGTCCTCTCGTATCAGCTACCCAAACGACAAGAGGTGGCTTTAATAACACTGATGTTGGTCTAGAAGATACTTCTGAATCTTTTGGTTTACCAGCGACTGCTGATTTAATGTTCGCGATTATTGCTAGTGAAGAACTAGACAATATGGGACAGTGGATGATTAAGCAACTGAAGAATAGATATTCAGATCCTAATTATTACAAGCGATTCGTAGTTGGTGTTGATAAGAATAAAATGCGATTATATGATGTAGAAGCATCTGCTCAATCAAACATAATGGGATCAGGTCAAGAAAAAAAAGAAGATGATATCGCTGTGTTTGATAAGTCCGATGCTGGACAGCGATTAAATATGGAAGGATTTAAATTATGACAAAAGTGATAACAGCACCAAAGAAGTTTGAATGCGAAGATAAGCTAGGATTATTTGGTGATGAAAATGATTATGAATTATTATGTGATTGGGATTGCGACTTTTATGCTCCCACTCCTATGGGTGAAGAAAACTCTGAAGCCAATATTATATTTAAGTTTAGAAAAAACTGGTTTACTCAAGACCAACAAGATAAAGCATATAATGGTTTGCGTGAAGCAGCAGGTGCCACTGAGAATCGTGGACTCGCAGCAGGTAGTGAAAAAACAGTTGCTCTAGGAACTAGGGATTGGGTCACTAACTATCACAACGCATTAATACAATATTTTATGTCACCCTCAGCTACTCTTGATGGCTCGGATCCTGTTGAAGCAATTCAACTAGAGTATAAAGGTCGTGAGAAGATTGCTGATGACAGTCGTGGTAAAGTGTGGCTCGCACAAAAAGTAGCAGAAGAAGATTTCGTATTTGATAATTGGGTTGAAGAAATAAGAGGATTGCCTAGAGAGGAAATGGTTAAAGAAGCAACTAGAGTAAATGATAAATTGACCTCTACAACTTCTTATGCTAATTCAGTGTTCTCAGGTATCGCAGGATTCTTTGATAGATACCCTCGTATTCCTTTTGGTCGTCCTACAACTTTCACTAGAGATAATCCTGAGAAGTTTGAACAAGGATTCCCTTTCTTACAACAATTATCTAAAGGTTTTGGTGAACTATTGCCAGTCAGGTATGGTAAACAACAGGAAGCATGTAATAAACTAGATAATAAATTTATTATTCCTGGAACTGTTTTCACTACTGCTACTGTTAATAAAACATTTAGAACAGCATACCATCGAGACATGGGAGATCTAAATGAAGGATTCTCTAATCTTACAGTCGTATCAAATAATGGTAAATATTCTGGTGGGTACTTAATACTTCCTGAATATAAAGTTGCTATTAATATTCGTCCAGGAGATTTATTATTAATTAATAATCATGATGGAATACATGGTAATACACCAATGGTTATGGAAGATGAAAGTGCTGAAAGAATATCTTTCGTATGTTATTTCAGAGAGAAGATGTTAGAACTAGGAAGCTGGGATTATGAACGAGCTCGTGAAGATTATGTTATTAATCGTAGAACTAATAAAGAACACGTCTTACAAAGACCATTATGGAATGGTATTAGTCCTGGGATGTGGGATGAGAAAGAATGGTATGACTTTCTTGAAGATAAACTAGGGAAAGATATTGTATCTAAGTACCACCCTGACAGTGAAGCTAGTTCTCTAGCAGACTTTTTTTAGTATGAATTATAAAATATTTAAAGACACCTATGTTCGTGAAGTAGATGGCAAAGCTCTAGGAGTTGATAAGGATATGGTGAACCAATGCCTATCTAATTATTCAAAGTTTGATAATCTTGATGGTGCCATAGTTATGGACTGGGGTATGAATATTGGTGCGTTTGGAAGAATGCTACTTGATACAAATATAAAACAATATATTGGTGTAGAATGTCATCCTGAAAATTTTGAAGTATGTGAAAAGAATCTAGGGCATGATGAAAGATTTTGTTTAATTAATGCTGCAGTCACTACTCAAGATATTCCTGAGATAACTTTATATCTAACAGGAAGTAAACAAGAATTTTGTTCAGGCACTACTAATCCAAAAAGTAATGCTGCAAAGAACATGAGAAAAAACCAAGTCAAAGTTCCAACAGTACAAGCACAACAATTATTTGATATTTACCAACCAACACATTTAAAGTGTGATGTTGAAGGCGAAGAATATCGTATCTTTGAACCAGATTGGTTTATTCCTGAAAGTATCAAACAGATGTCTTTAGAGTTTCACTGGTCAGATAGAATACTATCAGATTATGAAAGCAATCAACGAGCTAAATTTATTGAGCAAGGTTTCACACCTTTACAAGAACAATTAAATTTAGTCCCAGGAGATAAGCAAGTAATGTTCTTGGGTGAAGAAGTTAAATACAGAAACATATGGGGTATGGATACTCTATATAAACGATGAAGTATTTACACACAGATAATAAAGATAAAGAATATGTAGATTGGCGACTCCCTGAAAATAGGGAGAAAGGTTTTCTATTATGGTTAGATTGGCGACTAACTTATAATGACCTCGACCATTACATGACAGCCAACATATTTCGCGATGCTACTGGCGATAAATCCCCTACAAAAAAACCTATGACTGAAGAACAGCGACTCTGGTACTGTTTAATCTTTGGTTGCACCTATCAAACAGAAATGGCTTGGGCGATATATTGGAACTTTCCAAATCTATTGGAAATTGATTTACAAGAATTAGAAGAATGGAATGTTGAGCATTTAGATAAACAAAGATATGCTCGTGATACAAAATATAATAAAGGTAGAATTGCTGAACAAGTAAGATCTATGCAACAATTGATTATGCCCTATGGTTCTATTAAAGCATGGGTAGATAATCAATTAAGAGATAACCCAAGTGAATCCTTTTTTAATATGTATGAGGAAGCACAGAAGATACACAAGTATGGTAGAATGACTACATGGTTATTTTGTCAAGCATTAAAAGAAACAGCCGAAGTACCCTTAGAGCCTGACACAATGTTAGCTACTGACAAATCTAACTGGAGTGTTAGATCTGGTCTTTGTTATTTAAAAGGTTGGGATAATCTTATTGAAGCCAAAGGTGCGAAGCTCGGAAAAGATGATATGCTGAATGTGGCTGAAGCAGAAAAATATATTTTTGCCAAAGCTAAAGATAATGTTTCGCCAGAAAATTCTAAAGTGCTTACAAACTTTTTATTAGAATCCCACCTATGTCAATATAAGAAACTAATGCTTGGTGGCGATTATGGTGGGCACTCTTCAGGTGATCATTATTCTAGAGGAAGTTTTTTAAAAGAAAAATGGGAGGGTATAGTGAACTATGATGCGTTCTTTGAAGATGCTATTACTAAGCATCACCCACTCGTACAGAAAAAAAGGGAAAGTCTTGCCCTAAGAGATTTATGTAAGAAAACAGGTCAAATGATTAACCTTCATCAAGATTATGATTTTATGCCAGATATGTATAAGGAAACAGGAATGGATCCTAACTGGTTCTATAACAAGGGTGCTTATGAGAAAGAAGCAGTCAAATGTATAGATGCGTATCAGCTAAAGATGAGTGAAGAGAAATTCGGCTTGGAGGTTTACTTTTAAGTTTTTCTAGTATAGAATTCTTATATATAAATGAAAAGTGTGCTAATCTGATCCAGTCAAATCCCACACTCTAATAAACTGATATAAAGGAGAAAAAATATGTCAAAAATTAAGGTCGCCATTATTGGCACTGGTAATTGTGCAAAGTCGGTAGTCGAAGGTGTGCAATACTATACTCAAAATCCCCAAGATAAAGTAGGATTAATGTATCCAGATATAGGAGGATACACTGTAGAAGATATCGAATTCGTTTGTGGTTTCGATGTTGATCCTAGAAAAGTCGGGAAACCATTACAACAAGCATTAAGAGCAGCACCAAACTGTGCCATGCATCATGTATCAGAAATTGATGATACTTGTATAGCAAAAGACAGTATGGTATATTCTAGTCCAGAACTAGATGGAGTTGCTTCACACATGCTTGACTATCCAGAAGCAGTATCATTTAGAACAGGAGCAGAAACTGCTTTATCTAAAAAACAAGTTGCTCATACTTTAAACTTCCACAAGGTTGATGTTATTATTAACTATCTTCCAGTTGGTTCTGAAAAAGCAACAGAGTTTTATATAGACGCAGCAGTAATGGCTGGTGTTCATTTTGTAAACTGTATTCCAACTCTTATTGAAACTGAAAAGACTAAAGTCATAGAACAGAAGTTCATTGATGCTGGTCTTACTATTGTCGGATCTGATATGAGATCTGCATGGGGTGCTTCTAGATTATCTGAAGTATTACAGGGAGCGATGTTAGATTCTGGTCTACAAGTGACGCAACATATTCAAATGAATATGGCAGCAGGATCTACACAAGGTCAAGAAACTATTAGAACAGGAAGAACAGCAAATACTGACTTCTTAAATATGGCTTATAAAGAAAGATTAAAATCTAAACATATTTCTAAAGAGAATGTTTTAAAAGGTCAGAATCTAGTTAGAGATGAATCTATCGCAGGTATGACTTTGTATGCTGGTCCAAGTTTAACAGTATTCCAAAAACCTGGAGGAGAATATGTTGGCTCTGATAATAAGATTGCCAATTTAGATATAGTCGCCTATGGTTTTGGTGGGGCAAGGTATGAATTATCTGCAAGGATGTCAGTACAAGATTCGCCAAACTCTGGAGGTGTAGTTGTATCAGCTATTCGTTTCTGTAAGGTTGCTTCTGAAATGCAAGTAGTTGGATTCTTAAGAGGTCCATCAGCTTGGACGCAAAAGACTCCACCTGTACAATTAAAAACAGAAGATGCTAAGTTTGAATGTGATGCATTAGCTAGACGTGAACTTACTAAGATGACTGAACCACAGTTAGTTGTAAACAAACCAAAAGCAAAAGATCTAGCATATACATATCAAAAAGGTGAAACTGATTATGAATAGAAGAATCAATACTTTTGATATTGATGGTGTTATCTATATGGGTAAGCACGATGGTGTTTATCCAGGAAAAAGTGATGTCATTATTACAGGTAGATCTATAGATGAGTGGGATGAAACTACTGCTATGCTACAAGCAAAAGGCATTAAGAATGAAGTCTTTATGAATCCAGCAAGGTTTGAAAATAAAACTAGACAAGGTTCTGGTATTCATAAAGGCAACATTATAAAAATGTTAAGAGTTCAAAGAGAGATAGAAATAGGAATACATTTTGATGACGATCCTATACAAATAAAAGAGATCGAAAGAATAAATCCTGATATCACATGTGTACTATTATCCCATGAATTAGTGGATAAAGAAAACTGTAGACATGTAAACTTCTTTGAGTCTGGAGGAGAATAATGATTATAGCAATTGGTGGAGAACCAGCAACAGGTAAATCTACATTGATGAAACAATGGATGAAAGATTATACTTGGGATGATGTCAAGTGTACAGATCTATTATATGGTATGCACTGTCAAGAGCTGAATACTATTGTTCTCGGAAAAGACTATTTCAATGAAGAACAGATGTTCTGTGGTACTGATAGACTATCAATGGCAGTACAACCTAAAGCCATTGAGTGGTTTAAAACCTCATACAAGCCATCTGGGGTTAATATCGTATTTGAGGGAGATAGGTTGTTTAGTGCTTCATTTCTTGGCGAAATGACCTCTCAGGGACACGATATACGCATCATTTACATAAAGGCAGACCAAAGTACCCTAGACGAAAGACATGTCTCCAGGAACGATAATCAGGACGATAAGTTCCTAAAATCAAGGAAAACCAAGCTATCTAACATATTATCCAACTTCGAGCTTATGCCCTACATTGAAGAGTTTACAAATAATACAATTGAAGATCAGTCGGTCTTAGTGGAATTAATCTTAAAGGAACTAAATAGTAGTGATGGCAAAATGGTACAGGGATAAGGCAACCATTTCAGTACGAGGTGGCGATGCTCCAACTAGAAAACTCATAAGAGAGATGGCACACTATTGTGCTAAAAAACTTATGACTGTTCAACTCCGAACTCAAGTCACAATAAATTTCGTAATTACAAAAGACCTTTACTTAACTGAAAAGGTCCAAGGACTATCTTGGATTGATTGCGAAGAATATCGTCCAAAGAAATTTAAAATACAAGTAGAACACGAATCCAAATTAAGACCTTTATTAGAAACTGTAGCACATGAGATGGTACATATAAAACAATGGGCATCTGGTGATATGTATGAATATTCAGATGGTAATAGAACTCGCTACAAAAAGAAACAATATAATAATCAAAAAATAGATTATTGGGATTCGCCATGGGAAGTAGAAGCACATGGTAAAGAGGTTGGTCTATTTGTTCGTTTTTGTGAAGATGAGGGTTATAAAGATGAGAAGTGGGCAAAGGTCGATTTCTTAAAACCTGAATATGCAAAAAGAATCGCAAAACATATAAAAGCAAAAAGAAAAAAATAGTCCTTTACTTTTGTTCAAAAATAGTTAGAATAAATAGTATTATGGCAAATATATTTAAAGATAAATATCCCACAGGTCACAAGGTCGTGATCAAAGACAGGCAAGGCTTAACCAAAGTCGGTCCCATCATTCCTAGCATTATCACTCAAGCAAAAGCAAACATCAATCCAGGAAGTACTGTATTTGAATTAGAGAAAACAAGATTTACTAATTTAAAATATGAAATAAATCTTTCTAAATCTGGTGTTGCTCAAGAAATATATATGAGGAAGAGTGGTCACCTGTATAAGTTCATTGGTTCTAAAAGTGTATTAGAAGGTATCTTCAGTCATGCTGGTGATGGAACTTCAGCAAAATCTGATACGAATTCTAAAACTGAATGCCAAGAATTAGTGTCTTTACATTTATTCGAGCAAAAATTAAAGTTTGGAAAAGATCAAGATTATGATTATATCGAATCATGCCTGCCTACTAAATTAAGAAAGTTCTTTAATGAAGATTTCTATGAAAGTGCTAAAAAACAACTAGCACTATTCCTCAGCAAACACCCCAAGCTATTCACAGGTCCAGGATTCATATTTGAATTACAACTAGCCAGTCCTGCAACAAAAAGAATATATGCTAATGCTCTAAAGTTATCTAAACTGAATAAGGATAACTGGAATCCAGCTGATATGTGGATCGTGAGTAAGAGTTTAGATTATGATGTTTATGAAACTGCCACTGATATCCAATCAGTTAATAAACAACTAATCGCAGATTATCAAGCTGGACTTCTAGTTGGAATATCTCTAAAGAAAATCTTGCCAGGACAATTAGGTCAGATACAATTTATTAATACCTCGGAAACAAAAAAGAAAGAAACTAAATTTGATTTCAGTTTTGAGTTAAATGCTTTGACAGGAAGATCAAAAGCCAAAGATAAAATTAATGGTAATGCTTTTAATAACTTTATCATCTACACAAAATCAGGCTTTGGTATTCGTGGTGGGTTTAAAGCATCATCAACAACTTATAGTGTATCACTAGAGGGAAGATTTAAAAACTCTGGTTCACAGGTTGGTGGTATGGATGCTAAAGTTGTACCCAAAGAATTTGTTAAGAGATATGGATATACATTAAGACAGGGTGGCATTCCTAATATTAAAGCAGAAGAAAAAATAGCATTACAAGAAATGAAAGAGATCTATGCAAAACATGGTGACAAGGTATCAGTATCAACAGACATGAATACCTATGCTGACTTTCTAAAAGTTTACAAAGGTGCGAATGATTTTGAGAAACAAAGATTGTGTCGTATCTCTTCTATGCTATATCCATTCATGGTATTGGCTTTTAATAAGCCGAAGAAGAAACAGAAGCAGACTGAATTTGAAAATTTAATGGACTGGAGTTATTCCCTAGCGAAGAAAGAAACAGCAGTTGGTGGCTTCTATGTCATCGTAAAACCATAAATATCCATACCATTAGTTATAAGTCCTTGATTTCATATAACAAAATAAACTAAAAAAAAGTGAGAAAGTTCTTTACTTTTGCCTCAAAATAAGGTAAGATATAGGTATATTAAATAAAAAAAGAGGTAAATAATATGAATAAAGAAAATAACGAAACAATAGATCTAGGAATTTATGATAGAGGTCGTTCGACTTTTAACACTATTACAATCTGTGGTACTGAATACACTAGACAAGGTGAGTTTTGGAACTACAGCTGGTCAACTACTCAAGATGCTGTTGCAATGTACAAAGACGAATTTTACATTGATGAGAATGATATTGTTAGATGGAACTCTAATGATAGAGAACCATTCGGTGATATGCTTCTTGACTTTGAAGAAGCTGGTCTTATCAAACTTAAACATGTTTTCAGAACTTGTGAGTCTAGAGATAAAGCGACTGAAGCATTTTGGGCAACACATGACATCTCTGAATTTGTTACAAAAAGACCAGGTGAATAATATGAGTTGCGACGTGAGAGATAATATAGCTGATAGAATAATTGACGATGTTGCAGACTTCAGTTCGCAACAGGTATTCCAGGAATTAAAGGATAGAGGAATCGTTCTTCATTATTCTGAAGTCCCAAGGGATGTTCTAGTTGAAGTGCTGTATGAGGAAAAAATGGGGTTTTATATTTGAAACCTAAATATTTTTTTTCTAAGTCCTTGATTCTAAATGAAAGAATTGTCTTTACTTTTGGTTCAAAAAGTAGTAAGATAAGGGTATATTAATTGATAATGAGAGGAAAAAATATGAGACCAATAACAATACACGATAAACTAGTAAGACTAGTCGAAAGACTAGAAAATGGTTCTTTGTCAAAAGCACAAGCTGTGACAATAGCTAAAAGTATGTGGAAACAAATCACTCCACTTCTACAAGTTAAAATGACTCCAGAGGAGTTAGTTAATGAGTGGCATACTGAACAATACAGGGGAGAGTAGCCAAATATGCTAAAAAGTTTTAAGACGATGTTGACCGAACAGAAAAATGTTCACATGGAACATATTGAAGATCTTATCTTTGATGAGGGAGTTGTGGGTACACGTCGTGCGATAAACTTTATGCAAGGCATGCGTGACATGTTAGCAGGTGCATCTACCACTAAAGTAAATGCCACTGTTAAATGGGATGGTGCTCCAGCAATCTTTGCTGGTACTGATCCAAGAAATGGAAAAAAGTTTGTTGCCAAAAAAGGTATCTTCAATAAAGATCCTAAAGTTTATTACACACCTGCTGATGTCAAAAAAGATACTGCTGGTGATTTACAAGCAAAGTTATTAATCTGTTTAAAATACTTGCCTAAGATTCTTCCAGATAAAGGTATCTTCCAAGGTGACTTAATGTGGGCAGGTCGTAATGATTTAAAATTAAAAAATATAGATGGTCAGTCTATGGTGACTTTTCAACCTAATACTATTGTCTATGCTGTTCCTGCGATATCTCCATTATCAAATGACATTCGTCGTGCTCATATGGGTATCGTCTGGCATACTGAATATGCTGGAAATACATTTGATACTCTTAGAGCATCGTTTGGTAAAAACATTGCTAAGAAAATGAAACAATCTGGACCACTAGGTGGCGATGTTTGGTTTGATGATGCTACTTATAAAGATGTGTCTGGGCAAGGTGCTATGACTGCTAAAGAGACTGCTGCAATTACTAAGCAATTATCTGCTGTCGGAACGCAATTTAGAAATGTAGATGCTGGTGTTGTAAATAGCATTCAAGCTAACAAAGACTTGCTTATTAATATCAAGACATTCAACAATACTAAAATAAGAGCAGGTCAAAGAATTACAAATCCAAGTCAGCATGTGACACAGATGTTTCATTATATATCTGACAAGTATCAAAAAGAGATTGATGCTAAGAAAACTCCAGCTGGTAAAAAGACTTGGGAAGCTAAAAAGAAAGAGATATTATCATTCTTTAAAAACGATAAAGCAAAGATTGTTCAGATCTTTAAATTGATGAATTTACTAGTGGATGCCAAGCAAACACTTATTAATAAGATGAACCAAATCGGATCTATGAAAACTTTTGTTCGTACTGCAAATGGATATAAAGTGACTGGAGTAGAGGGATTTGTAGCTATTGATAAGATGTCAGGCAAAGCTGTAAAACTCGTCGATAGATTAGAATTCTCTAGACTTAATTTTAGTCCAGAAATTTTGAAGGGATGGAATAAATAATTACTAAATATAGGTATTGCGAGCAATACTGCTCTATTATAAATCGATGGGAAATATAAATGAAAGACTTTAAAACACTTCTTAATGAAGTGCCTAGCAAAAAAATAGTTATCGGCTTTGGCAGGTTTAATCCACCAACGACTGGTCATGAATTGCTTATTAATAAAGTCACCCAATATGCTCGTAGCAAAGGCAGTCCTGCCAAAATCTATGTCACTCATACTGAGGACAACAAAAAAAATCCATTAAAACAAGCACGCAAGATCTATTACATGAAAAGAATGTTTGGACAGAATGTTCCATTAGTCGGAACTAAAGCACCTGACCAAAGAACAATAATAGAAGTTGCCAAGCATCTTAATACTGTAGACAAGATTAATGAAATAACTCTTATTGCTGGTAGCGATAGAATTGCTGAGTATAAAAGATTGCTTAACAAATACAATGGTAAAGATTTCAATTTTGACAAGATAACAGTTTTATCATCAGGTCGTAGAGATCCTGACTCTGATATGGCTGAAGGAATGTCAGCAACTAAAATGAGAACTGCTGCTACTTCTGGTAAATTTACTGACTTTAAAAAAGGTGTACCAAGAAGAATGACTATCGCTGATAGCAAAAGACTATTCAACGAAGTTAGAAAGGGCATGGGACTACCACCTATAAGAGAAGAAGTAGTTCTACCAACTTCTCAATTAAGAGAAGATTATGTTGCTAAGAAAATATTTAATATTGGTTCAGTAGTAGAAGATGACAAAGGTGTCTACGAAGTTATGGACCGAGGAGCAAATTATATAAGTGTTTCTGATGAAGATGGAAATGTAAACAAAAAATGGCTACATGAAGTCCGACAGATATCAGAACAAAATATTGTGAACGATTACCATTCTGAAGACGAACTTAAATACAAAGGATTCGTCACTGAAAATTTACATAATTTTTATGAAATTAAAGACAAGTTTCTAGACCTATTCGAATCTGATAAAGATCCTGTTGCTGTTCTTACTTGTTTAAAACTAGTTGATCAATCATGTAAGATCTTAGAGGACGCAAGACATCGAGGATATGCACTATTAGAAGAAGCAGGTGCTGATTCCATTATAAAAATGAAACTGACAGACAGCCTAAATAGTATTAGCGAGTTTGATCAGCACAATTATATTGATGCGATAAATGCCGACTTGGCAGACTTATTAGCTAAGGAACCAAATATGAAACAAGACATTAAAGAGCAGAAAAATCTTAAGATAGATCCTGCCAATAAATTCAGATTTACTTCTGCCGACAGAATTAAAGTCGCTAGAATTATTGCTGGCTCATTGGGTGTAGACAATCCTGAGAAGATGTCTAATCCAACTCAACTTATTAATTATGGTCTTAGAAAATTAAGATCTAAAAGAGTGACTCCAGAGTTTGCTGATATTGTTAAAAAGATGCTAGTGACAGCTAAGACTGCAGGCATCGATTATGATAGACAATATTTACCACCACTAATGAAGACAGGTAGATTTGCTGTAGAAAGTAAATCCTTCACGCAATTCGTAAAAGAAGTTTCAGGTTCTGGTGTAGATCCTATCGTATTACAACTAAGAAAAAATATTAATCTAAAAGGCAATTACACTTTTGAGTTTAGAGATGGCTCTAAAGGTAAGATGTCTCCAGGAGCATCTGAAGGAATCTTAAACAAATACGATGCACTTCGTAGACCTAATCAAAAATTGAATGTATCTAATCCTATGGGTAAATCAATGAACTCTTTAAAAGATACATTGAAGAACTGGGACGCAGTTGCTAATAAAGAAAAGAAAGCAGCAGTTGGTGCAGATGGTAAAAAGAAAACAGGTAGAGATGAGCCACTTCGTGGATTAAAGAATCCTATGGATGAAATGTTTACTGAAGCCGATCTACCAGAAGCATGGGTAAAAACTGAAGCTGATCTAGAGAAGTTTTGGAAAACAAAAACTGAAGATGTAAAAGCTACTAAAGAAAGAATTACAAAAGAAAAAGAAGCTGATAAAATGAAGCATGATAAAATGATGGATCGTGCTAGAACTCAACAAGCTAGAAAAAAGAATATTGAAACAAAACCTTCTATCAAAAAAGAAGAGTATTATAATGTCGTATATAAAGGCAAAGACGGAAAGCCAGAGTCAGGTAAAGAAAAAAGATTTGGCGATAAAGAAGCTGCAAAAAAATATGCCAAGCAAGGTAATACCATTAACACTGTTGGTGGTAAGTATCATGTATATAAAGTAGATGAAGAGTCTGAAGGCACAGATGGAACAATGGGTGTTGGTGCTGATGTCACTCGTAAAGTAAGACAAGGCTTAAGAGCTGATCTTATGATGAGAATGACTAGAGTTAAAGATAAAATGTCTAAAGCTGAAAAGGGTTCTAAAGAGTTTCAAGAATTATATGCTGAGTACAAAAAATGTAAAGGTATGATGCAAAGTCTCCCAGGGAAAAAGGGTGCTAATGAAGAAAAGATTTGGGAAGTAAAAAGACCAAGTGTTGATGTAGTAGATACTAATAGCAATTATAATATGGCGAAGTCTATTATGTCGTTTGACGATTACAAAAAAATGTTGAAACTTGCTGGTGGTATTGAAAAGCGAGATGAAACTGGTCAGATGGAATCTCAAAAAAAAAGAATTAAGGACGAGCAACGATTTAAGTTTGAAGAAGATGTTGCAGTCAAACAAGCTAACGATCTAGCAAAAGGCACTGAGCAGGAAATGACTCCTGAGCCTGAAGATAAACCTAAAGCATCAAAGATTAAAAAGAAATCAGGAACACCAAAGTCGGATGATCCTTATGACTTAGAAATATTTGTAGCAGATCCTAAAGCTGACGCAATGCTAGATAATCTCGACGATAAAGAGATTGATAAAGTTGTTGCTATGTTTAATGCTGACGAAGATCCTATGAATTCTAAGTTAGATATTTTTGATTTATATGACGATGAAGAATTAGCAATAGAAGTAGAGGATGAAGATGAAGAAATCTCTATGGAAGAATTTGAAGTTGAAGAAAATGCTGAACAATTAAATGAAGTATTATCTAGAACTGAAAGAATCAAAGCTAGAGTTAGAGTGCGAAGAACTAAAGCACGTCGTTCAAGAGCTGTTAAGATTGCACTTCGTAGACACTCATCTACACAAGTAATAAATAGTAGAGCAAGACGATTAGCTGTTAAGCTATTAAAAAGAAGATTCTTTAAGAAAGCTCCAAGCCAATTATCAGTTGGTGAAAGAGAAAGAGCTGAAGCAAGAATCGCTAAGATGCGTCATGTAGTAAAAAGAATTGCTTTGAAGTTAGCACCTAAAGTAAGGCAGATGGAAAAGAAAAGATTGCACGGCAGAAAATCTGGTGGGGCAAAATTCAAATCTGCATTAAAAGGTGGACGAATTAATACTAACAGACAAGCTGGTCGTAAGACTAAAGGTAATACAGTTGGACAAAGAGCCAGAGCTGGTAAAGGTTATGGTGGAAAGACAGGAAAGAAATATGGTGGTTAAATCATTTAAAGAACATAGAGAAGAATCTATAGACTCAATATGTGAAGCTATGGAACTTCCTGTATTAAGCGAAGCCGAATACCAAGGAAAGAAAGTCACACTTAATGATCCTATTCGTACTTCTGAAAATCCTAAAAAGAAATTCAAAGTATATGTAAAAGGTCCAAAGGGTAATGTTGTTGTAGTTCGCTTTGGCGATGCTAACATGTCTATCAAAAGAGACGATCCTAAAAGACGAAAAAGTTTTAGAGCAAGACATGGGTGTGATAATCCAGGTCCGAAATTCAAAGCTAAATATTGGAGTTGCTACCAGTGGAGAGCAGGAAGCAAAGTAGATAGTTAAATTTTATTAATAATTGGAGATTATGAATGAGTAATGATAAAAATGAGCCAGTGGATATCCCAGAAACTGATGAAGATTGGGACAAAATCATAGATGAGCAAGACGCCATCGAAAAACACAAAATAGCACAAGCAGAACTAGACGCAGAGATGGGTGGTAAAACATTTACCAAACCCACAGTTCCGTCACCTGCATTAAGCTCTGATCCTGAAGCTCCTCTTCCTGAGGGTGTTCTTAAAAGAGTCATGGGTATGGCTATTCCTACAAGAGAAAAACAACTTGAGGATTATGAAAAGTATAAAGAAGCTACATCCAAAACTACTGATCAAAGTAAAGTTGCATATGCAATTGAACAGATCGGAGAAAACAATTTAGATGGTGCTCAAAAATGGCTTAATGAAAACAAACAGCAACTAGACGAATCTAAAAGATTAACTATTACTGAAGGACAAGCTGTTCAGGTTCACTATGTAAAATTCTTATCTGAAGAAGAGTTTGAAAGTAAAATTATTGAAGGACTTGCTGAGATTAAACAAATTGAAGTAAAAGATATAATGGATGCTGGTGGTATGGACGCACACTTAGTAAGGGATTTAGATATCGATTCATTAGATGCTATTGAACTTATTATGGATGCTGAAGATATGCTTGGTGCTCAGATTGAAAACACTGAAATTATGTGGGTCAAAACATTAAAAGATATCTTCGAAGTTATTAAGTATAAGATCGAAAATGACAATATGCCTTTCCCTATCCCTGACTTTGATGAAGAAGATATTATATTCAGACCAACCACTACTAATGTAGATGGTGTAGAGGTACATGGGGGCAACTCTGCTTATAAAGCATTCATGGCTGGGTCTGATCAACAGAGAGCTGTAGAAGGCGATATTGATGCATGGCTTGAAGAAGAAGACGCAAGAGAACAAAAAATGCGTGAACTTCTTGAAGAAGATGATGATGATTTATCTGTCGGACACGACAAAAAGGAATAATATATGGACTATCTATCACTATACGAGACAGAAAGATCTAAAGTTATTGAATTAGAAGGGCGAATTCGAGAACTTGAATATAAAATAGAACTAAATAATAGTAAATTAAACAATGAAGGAGACGATAATGATTAATGAGAATGAGAAAGTGGCTGTAGAGAATGAAACTCCAGAAGCACCTGAAACAGATGCACCTGTAGAAACTCAACCTGAAGCACCTGCGGAAGCACCTGCTGAAGAGCCAAAGGCTGAAGAGCCAAAGGCTGAAGAGCCAAAGGCTGAAGAGCCAGCAAAACCAGAGATGAGTAATTTACAGAAAGCAGCAGTTGCTAAATTAAACGAACTTATCTAATTAAAGGGGATACAAATGTCAGAAGTATTAAGCTATCAAGAATTTATGGAAGCATTGGATTCAGTGAATTCGAAAGCTGTCAAAAAGAAGTTTAAAGATCGCAAAGACAAGGACATCGATAATGATGGAGATGTTGATTCGTCTGACAAATTCCTACACAAAAGACGCAAAGCTATTTCTAAGGCTGTTAAAAACGAAGACATGGAAAAACCTATGACTTCTGCAGAACGAGCAAAGATGATGCAAAAGAAAGCTGATAAAGTAAAGCGTGATGCTGAAGCAAAACTTAAGAAAGCAAAAGGCATAACTATGGGAGAAGGCAAGTATGCAAAATACTCAGACCTACTTCTAAAAAAACAACGCATGAAAAAAATGGGTCAAAATACTATGGTGGTTGATAAAGAAATCGAAGCTGAAAAGAAAAAAGTTCAATCAGATAAATCTGGTACCATGTCAATGAAAAAAGAAATGGCTGAAGCGAAAGATACTCATAAGACTAAAGATGGTGGCACTGCTAAAAAAGGTTTATATTACAATATAAACAAAAAGAAAAAGTCTGGTGCAAAGATGCGTAAAAAAGGCGACGAGGGTTCTCCTACTGAGAAAGACTTCGACAATGCTGCCAAAACTGCTAAAGAAGAAGTCGATCCTATAGATTTAAGAGGAAGACCTAAAAAAGCAGACTCACATCCAAATTCACCTTATGGTGTAAAGCATCCTCTTCATCCTGCGAATGTAGCAAAACGCAAAGAGAGAGAAAGAAAGAAAGCACAAAGTGCTAACGAAGAAAGAGAACTATGTCATTCAAAAGACCACGACTGTGCTACAGTTGTTGAGCATCCAGTATGGGGTTTAGGAAAACCAATGTATGAAAGTCATGCAGTACCAACTGACGATGGTTATGTTTCTTGGTATGATGTAGAATTCGATCATGGTATTGAAAAAGAAGTTCCTACAGATGAGATGAAGGTTTATACTACAGAAGATCATTCTAAGTATATGAAACCAAAATCTAAGAAAGCTGTAAACGATGAAATGTATGCATCGAAGAAAAAGGACAAAAACAAAATGATAGATGAAGAAGAATATTCTGAAGCAGATATCAAAAAAGCTGTCGAACTCGCTAAGAGAATGGCAGGAAGTAATTACACTGGAGCAACTAATGCCATTAACAAGATGAAAAAAGGTCTTGCTAGTGTTGGTAAAGTCAAATATGCATTAAGAAAAGCTGCAGAATCTTTTGAAACCTTTAATGGTTTATCTATATCAGAAGTAAACGACATCGTTGATGAGCTCGCTTCTTCTGCCCAAGACTATATTAAGCTGGTGGAAAGTGGTGACTTAGAGTCCGCTGTCGAGCCAGATGTTGAACTAGCCAAAGGGATGCCATTATCATTTAAACAATTCAAATCTAAAATAGGAGAATAATATGGCTTTATGGGGAACAAGTGATTCACACGTGAATCGACCTAACTGGCTAGAAGTTGGTCAAATTAAAAAAATTAATATTAGTGAAGTTGGTACTGGTTATGGTACTGGTCCATCTGTCGCTATTGCTGCTGGAGCTAGTGGTACAAGAGCCACTGCTGCTAACGCAACATTATCAGGTTCAGGAATAGCAAATATCGTTATGACTGATCCAGGAGACGGATATATAGCAACTGATGCTGCTGCTGTAACAATTGGTACACCAACAACTAATACTGTTGCTACATCTGCTGTCACTACTGCAACTGATACCTTTACTACTGGTACTCACAACTTGCTTACTGGTGATAGAGTAATTTATGCAAATGGTGGTGGAGCTGATGCTACTGGATTAACTGGTGGTACAACTTACTTCGCAATTAAAGTTGACGCAACTAATATTAAAGTTGCTACAAACTTAACAAATGCTGAAGCTGGAACTGCTATCGTAGTTTCTGGCACAGGTAATAACGCACAATCCTTTTCAGGTATTCAAGCTGTAGGTGCTGTAGTGAAAGCTGCAAACTCTTATTCAGCTGCAGACATTATGTTTGTTGATACTGATGAAGCTGCACTTGCTCAAAACAAAGCAAGAGGAATAACTGGTGCTGGTTGGTGGACAATTAAATCTAGCAAACAAGATTCAGATGGTAATACAAGATATCAAGCTGAATGTATAGTTGCTATGTCTAGAACTGCAGCTCAAGCTGGTGACGATGCTGCTGATGATGCTTCTGTATCTGATGCTGCTAACTCATTCGCAATAACAGTACAACCTGCTGCTATGACTACTTCAAGTGGAGATGCTACGATAACTCTAACTACAGGAACTGTGGTAGGAACTATTGGAGCTCTAAACTACAAGTGGCAAAGACAAACAGCTACTGGAACTCGTTGGACTGATGTCAATGGTACAATTGACGCAGGAATCTACTCAGACTTCACTACTGCTACATTAGCAGTGACTGGTGTGACTGATACAACGCATGATGGTAAAAAATACAGAGTAAAAGTAAATAGTGCAAATGGTGCCCCAGAGCAAGTCTCTAATGGTGTCGCTACACTAACCTTTGGCTCTTAATAAATAATAACATAACCTAGAACTGGGGGAGGGTTGTAAAAAACTCTCCCCATTCTGCAAAATTAAATAGGAGTAAATTATGGCAGATCAAAAAATATCAGAACTCGTTGCAGCAACCTCTGCTGCAGGTGCCGACCTTTTAAATATCGTACAAGGTGGCTCAAACAAAAAACTTACAATCGCAAATCTATTCGCTAATCTGGATACACCATTAATCATTAATGAAAGTGGTGGTGACCAAGATACTCGTGTCGAAGGATTAAACGATGTTAATCTATTATATGTAGATGCTTCCACTGACGCAGTTGGTATCGGAAGTGCTACTCCCACACAAAAATTAGATGTAGCAGGAAACCTTGCAGTTTCAAATGGAACATTGTTCCTATCACAAACTGCTCAGTCTTCTACAGGTACATCTACAACAGACCTAACTAAAGCAGTGACAGAATTAACTTTGTCATCTGGTTCAGATGCTGCATCATTAGCTAATGGTACAGTTGGTCAAATCAAAATTATTACAGTCGTAAGTGGCTCAGGAGCATGTGTATTGACTCCTGCAACTGCTAATGGCTTTACTACAGCTACATTTAACGCAGTTGGTGATACACTGACTGTTATGTATGTCGCAACAGTTGGTTGGTCAGTTATTGGCAATCATTCTGTGACTGTAGCTTAATATTAATCTATATTATTTTTAGGAGATAATTATGTCTAGTTATGACTTTAATGCGAAACTTGATGGATATAGACAAGGACTTAAAAAGAAAGAAGAAGTTCTTGTTCAATTACAACAAGGTGTAGCGAATACCCAAGCAGAAATGCATATGTTGACTGGAGCGATACAAGCACTAGAAGACATTATAAAAGAATCTGAATTGAAACAGAAAAAGAGCGATGATAAAAAAACTGACAGAAAATAACTTTCTTCAGTATGCTCTAAATAATTATGATAATCCTTCTTGTGCTACACTAGAAGAATTTGAAGATGATTTAAAAAAGTTCTTTTATCTTAATAAACTTTTTAAGAGATACAAAAAGAATGAAGAGTTAAGAGAGAGATTAATTTTAAATCATATTGTTGTGATATTTAATTTATGGGGCGATGCTGCTGCGGATATGCTTTTTCATCGAGTAGATGAAGAACATTGGAGTACACTGATAGTCTTTTTGATTTATCTAGGTAGACTCCCAGAATATATCCCAGGCACAACAACTCGCTCTACAACTTTACCACATGATGAAAATGTGGCAGATATATTAAGAGAAATATAAATGAGCAAAACAGTAGATAACATAATTGCGTATAGAATCATTTCTATGCTCGTCAAACCTTTTAAGGACACAGATGCCTTTAAAGAGGGAATCATTGACGAGAGAGGTAAAGTGATTAAGAAGGCAAGCAAGTTATCCACTACTAAAGAAAAAAATGCTTATACATTTTTACATCGTCTCATATTCAAATTAAAACAATTTGTTGAGAAAGCTCCAGGAGGGAAAACTAGATTAGGATCCCTTGCTGCAGCATACTATTTAATCAGGGAAGCATATGAAGGACAAGAGTCTGTTCATATACTAGAAGAAAGATATACTGATTTAATGTCAAAAGATATATCTCTACTTGAGGAAGAACTCATGGTAGAAGAAGTCGTTGATCATTTAATCTTTATGTCAGAAGCAAAGAAATTTAAACCTCATATGATGTATGATCCTAAATCTGGTGCTAAGAAAATGGCAAAAACAGAGAAAGATCATCTAGCACTAAAAGATAAAGGTTGGGGACATGAAGAAGTAGAAGAAGATGTTGCTGCTAATTCGGTAGCAGGTGGTGGTGTTGATTTATCCCCAACTGTTAGAATGAAAAAAGGTAGGAAGTTTGCTACATTTAAAGTTAGTGACGAAGTCTTCAGTAAATTCAAAAAGGGTAAAAAGAAATATTCTAAATGGAAAGAATATTTGAATATGGAAGATGATGCTCAATCATCAATCTATTCATATGCTCGTAAGAATCCAAAAGGTGTTATCATAATGCAAAGCAAATCTGGTGACACTAAAGCGATTCGATTCAATAGAACTGGTGGAGGAAGTTGGAGAAATATTCAACGACCTGTATCTCGATCAGTTGGTAAAAGCACCATGGTTGGTGGACCAACTGGAACCATAGTCGCAATCACGGCATTATAATGTTTACAATTATTTCTATATTGGGGTTTGTACCCACGTCAGTCTATCTCGGTATTACTGTCATAGGACTAATAGGAATGATAGTAGTTGGTGTTATGCCACTACTACCTAAGAGCTGGGGACTAATGTTCGGATTGCTTTTTGGTATAGGCTCTTTCTTATTAGGAGCTGTTTGGACAAATGGTCCAATAGTCGATGAGCTAAATAGATTACAGGATGAAATAAAAACTATTGAAGCTGAAGCAGAAAAAGTTTCTGAAGTTATTGCTGAAGATTTTGTAGATGAAACGAATAAAATTAAATCTAATGGAAATAAAATAAGTGAGAAGGTCAATGAATATATTAGTGAAAGTGATGATGCTTTGTGTAGTTTGCCTGACGATGTCAGCTTGCTCCACGACAGTGCCATTAAAAATGAAGTTCCCGACACCACCAGAAGTACTGATGGAGGAGGGGAAGAAAATGGAGACGATAGAGGAACGGAAAAACTCAGAATCTCTGAACTAACAACAATCACAGTCGAAAACTACACGACTTGTAATGAAGTAAGAATACAACTTAAGAATTTACAACGATGGGTAGACGAGATGCAGAGGGTACACAACTATGGCGAGTGAAGTCGAAATAGCAAAAAATCAGGTAGAAATATCTAATCTTAAAACTGATATTCAAAAGATTGATACATCTATTGAAAAGATTGGGGAAGCAACAGCTCAGATTTCTAGACTGTTAGCAGTACACGATTCTCGATTAGATGGACAAGACGAAGATACAACTGCAATCCAAAAAGATATTAAAGTCCTACACGCAAGAATCACTGAGGGTGGGCAAGAAGTAATTCAAGCTATCCATGCTAGTGAGACCAGAATCTCAGAAGGTTCTAGTCTACAACATGCAGCCATGAACGAATCAATTGCTCAGGTAGGTCTTAGAGTTAATAATCTAGAGCAATATAAGTGGTATGTCATGGGAATAATAGGAGCTATTGCTGCTGTTGCAGGTTCTTTTGGATATATGTTATTCTAACTTTACTTTTAAGTTTTTATCAAGTAATATTACTATATTATGATTTATGTGGACGCAAAATATGCTGCGATGCTCTCACCGAGAGTACGCAACTTCAAACAGCAGAAGGACTATCTATGGAACCTTTCCTGTCCTCTCTGTGGTGATTCCAAAAAAGACCAATCAAAAGCTCGAGGATATATCTATCGTAAAGAATCCTCGCTTTTTTATAAGTGCCATAACTGTCAAGCTGGTACGAATCTTGGCAACTTAATCAAACAACTAGACTCACGAATGTATAGTGAGTACTCTCTCGAAAAATTTGGGAGTACTAATAATACACACGTGCAAGATAAACCAGATTTAGATATATTCAAGACGGAAGCAATACAATTTCCTACTAAATTACAGCATGCGAATTTTGTATCTACTCTCCCTGATGAACACCCAATAAAAAAGTTCTTACTAAGACGACACATAAATCACGATCTACATAAGCACTTTTATTGGGTGCCGAGATTTAAACAATGGGTAAATGATAATGTGGTATATAAGTTTCATAAGATAGTATCTGATGAGCCAAGATTAGTTATACCCTTCTTTGATGAGGATAAAGAATTAATTGCTCTACAAGGTAGATCTTTCGGAAATGAAGAGCCTAAGTATTATACACTGAAAGTTAAAGAAGAAAACCATAAAGTGTATGGTCTTGATCGTTTAAATAAAGATCAACATGCTTATGTAGTTGAGGGTCCAATAGATTCTCTATTTCTTCAAAACTGTATAGCAGTTGCAGGTGCTTCTTTTGATATACCTCAAGTTAGAGAATTAAAAGATAACTGTACAATTGTTTTTGATAATGAACCACGCAATCGTGAACTCGTAAAACAAATAGAATCTATAATTAAAAAAGGTTATAGAGTTTGTTTATGGAGTGATAGTGTAAAAGAAAAAGATATTAATGATATGATTATGGCTGGCAAAACACCTCTTACAATACATGCTCTCATGGAGGGGAGTAGTGTACAAGGTGCAGAAGCTGAAGCCAAATTTAACTTATGGAGAAAGTGCTAATGACTATACCATTTGACAGAGCTGACTTATTAAAAGATTATGTTCATGAGATGGATATTACTGAAGATATGGTTCGAACATTTTGTAAAATTGTACAAGATGATAACCCCTTACATTTCGGAGACGAAGAGGGTAATGTAATGCCAGGAGCATTAATGGTTTCACTATTATTTTCAAACCCAGTAAATGGTTTCTTTATTCGTAATGTACAAATTAAATTTCTAGCACCAATTCACTTTCCTACAAAGGTTAAGATATATCGTAAGGTATGGAAAGCTACAGATAGAAAAGCTGGTGAACTCGGAGAAGGTATTTTTGCCATTCGTGATTTAACTGATGGCATTATTAAGTGCAAAGGTACAGGACAAGTATTCAGACCAACTAAAAGATTAATGGAAACATTTGAAACAGGTGTTGATAGAAACTTTTTTAAGTCGTCAGATCCTAATTTTAAAAGACAACATTGGACAAACCCAACAGGCAAGGAGATAAAATGAGCGAAGAAGATAAAACAGATAAGCCATCGGCAACTGTCACAGATATTAATGAATTTGCTGCGAAGAAATATGATGAGCAAACTCTAGAAAATTTGCGTCAGCAACAAGAGTTAGATCAGAACTTTATTCTATCACCACTATGGGAATCGCTGGGTAATATTAAGAACTCCAAGCAAGCAATCAATGCTGCGATGGGTATGTTAATATGTGCGAAAGACATTCTTGTTTTAGAACAAGGTAAAGAACAAGCCAAGTTAATATTAAGCACTATGGACTTCGAGAAGATCGATCTGGTGACTATTACTAAGAAGCCTGTAGATGGGGTACCAACAGATGAATATAGTCTCAGAGAAGAGGATATGGATCCTATGGACGCTCCTCTAGAAGAAGATAAGGTTATAGAATTTGAATTTGATAATAATGGAGATACTGACAATGGCGAAGAAGAAAGCACTGATTGAAGAACTTTGGGATGAACAAGAAGAAGTCCTAGAAAAACCACAACAGCAGACTGTATCTAACTTCGTAAGAGGTGAATGGGTCGATCGTATATATGGTGGTGGTGGTAATAAAATGAGATTACTCCAAGGGCAGTTCGGTAAAGAGTTCGCTGGTACTATCACTGAAAAGAAGTTTCGTAGATATAGAAAAGATCTACAGGGCATCGCTACTGAAACATATTATCAAAAATACCATCATACTTCAGATGGAAGATGGTTCGACAATGGTGGTATGCCATGTGAAAAACCTCACCATGAACCAAAACAGGCACACCTAGAGGAAGAAGAAAGCGAATGAATGAGCCGAATATATTACTAAAGAAAATAGATGGAAAAAATTTATATATTTTTGATGATATCTTTACTTTTGAACAACGAGAAAAGCTATATAGTTATTGCTTAAATCAAAAGTATTCTCTCTCTGGATCTGATGTCCAAAGACTAGAAACTAAAGGCGATTACAACTTATATTGCAACCTTTCCCCAATAGACGTGGATAACATGGGGATTGAATGTATTAAAGCATACAGCCACGTCAAACACCACTTAGATAAATACACAATTACTCAATCAAGAATTAATTTGAGTACCATCCAGGATCGGAATCGTTTTCATTGCGATACTGGTGCCGAGCATAATATGACCATGCTTTATTATCCCAATATGGAATGGGAAAAGTCTTGGGGTGGACAGACACTTTTTTCAAACCTAAATGGAGATGACCTAGAATGGGTCTCTCACTATATTCCTGGAAGGATAATATTATTCGATGGCACACTCCCCCACTCAATCAACCCCCCAACAATCCACAGCCCAACGCACAGATTTTCAATCGTCATTCAATATGGAAAATAAAATGGAAGATAAATTAACAGCAGAGATACATGGTATCACAATTGACTATACTAGAGATTCCCTATTAGATGTCGCAGGTAAAACAAGATTAAGAGAATCATATATGAAAGATGAGGAAACTTCCCCACAAGAGAGGTTTGCTTTCGTATCAAAAACATTTGGATCTAATCCTGAACATGCTCAAAGGTTATATGATTATGCAAGTAAACATTGGCTATCCTATTCAACTCCTATCCTATCATTTGGTAGAAGTAAAAGAGGATTACCAATTAGTTGTTTCTTAAATTTTATTGAAGATAGTTCTGAGGGTTTAGTACAAAATTTATCTGAAACAAACTGGCTATCAATGTCAGGTGGTGGAGTTGGTATTGGTTTTGGTATTCGTAGTGCTGATGATAAATCTACTGGTGTGATGCCACACTTAAAAATGTATGACGCATCTTCACTAGCATATCGTCAAGGCAGAACTAGACGTGGAAGCTATGCTGCATATCTAGATATATCTCATCCTGACATTAAAGAATTTATTGATATGAGAAAGCCGACTGGTGATCCAAACATGAGAGCGATGAACATGCATCATGGTATTAATATCACTGACGACTTTATGCAGATTATTGAAAACAAAATGAAAGATGCAAACTGCGATGATAAGTGGGGTCTTAAAGATCCACACAATGGTAAAGTAAAAGAGTATGTATCCGCAACAGAATTATGGCAAACAATTTTAGAAACTCGTATGATGACAGGTGAGCCATATTTACACTTCATTGATACAAGCAATAAACACTTGCCAGACTTTCTAAAAGAAAAAGGGTTGAAAATTCATCAGAGTAATTTATGTTCGGAGATTATACTCCCAACTAATGAAGAGCGAACAGCTGTATGTTGTTTATCATCATTGAACTTAGAGTACTTTGACGAGTGGTCAAAAAATAAACAATTCCTAAAAGATACTGCAGAGATGCTTGATAATGTATTACAATATTTTATTGATAATGCTAGAGATGAAATATCTCGTGCTAGATTTTCTGCTGAACGAGAAAGATCGATTGGGATCGGAGCTCTAGGATTCCATGCTTACTTACAGAAGAATGGTATTCCTTTCGAGTCTCCAGTAGCTGGTAATAGAAATGATAAAATATTTAAACACATTAGGAAAGGATTGGATAATGCCAATATTGAATTGGGCAAAGAACGAGGTGAAGCACCTGATGCTATGGGTACTGGCTTTCGTTTTAGTCATATGCTTGCCATTGCTCCTAATGCTTCTAGCTCTATTATTATGGGGAATACTTCTCCTAGCATCGAGCCTTATCGAGCTAATGCATATCGTCAAGATACACTTAGTGGTTCCAGTCTTAATAAAAATAAACACCTTCAAAAACTTTTGGAAGAAAAATCAAAAGAATCTAAATTAGATTTAGATGTTGAATGGTCTAGCATCATAGCGAATGATGGATCAGTACAGCATTTAAAATATCTTTCTGATATGGAAAAGGATATATATAAAACAGGAATGGAAATTAACCAGCAATGGATTATTAATCATGCATCAGAAAGACAGAAGTATATTGACCAAGGACAATCGGTAAATGTATTCTTCAGACCTGATGTAGATATTAAGTATCTACATGCTGTACACTTCCTAGCATGGAAGACAGGACTAAAGACTTTATATTATTGTAGAAGTGAGAAGATTGGTAAAGCCGATAAAATTAGTAGAAAGATACAACGAGAAATTATGAAGGAAATAGATATCTCAGCCATTGCGGACGGAGATGTATGTTTAGCCTGTGAGGGATAATAATGATTACACTACCAGAACATTTAAGTTATAGTAGAGAAGAAGTAGCGAAACTCAGAACACAAAAGATATTTCGTTATGGTGATGTTGCTAGACTCGATAAAGAACTAGACTTTCTTTGTACATTTAAAAATGATTTAATCAAAGATTTCTTAAAAGAATATAAAGATATCGAAGACTGTTTACAAAAAGGAACTACTTCTGCAATGGGTGCAATATATGCCCAACTTAAAAAAAGTAAAGAGGGTATTCCTGACAAAGCATTAATGAATAAAGCAACTGCTCAAGGCAATCCTGATGTTGAATTTAACATAGGTGATGATTCTTTTTTAAAAGGTCAAACTGTAGATGGTAAATTAACTCATGATGCTTGGCGAGTATTAGTTATGAAATATCATAATCCTAATATAGTTGGTAGAGGTCAAGAGAAAGGTGTTCAAGAAAGAATGCTTAAACTAAGACAAGCACAAGATGGTTATAGAGCATCAGCATTTCCTACTATGATGAAGATTGCTGATCATTATAAAGAACTGTGTCCTGTATTAGAATACAGTATTCTACCAGCTCAAAGTATTATTGAAAGACATATAGGAATAGAAAATAAAAAGGGAGAGAATATAAGAATACATATTCCTTTAATTATTCCTGAAGGAGATTTATATTTAGAAGCTACTGGCGAGGAAGTTGATTGGCAACATCCATGGGGATTTAATAATCAACATATGCATAGTGCTCATAATAATTCAAATGAACATAGACTAATAATGTTAATTGATTTAAAAAGAACTTATGTTGGTATTCCACCAGCAACGCATTTTAAAGATATGAGCATGGATCAGATTGGTGATGTACACTTTAAATACGGAAGGGATAATGAAAGAAGCCAACCTCAAATATCTTCTTCATTGTCAAATAAATTTAGGAAACCAGAGGACTACCTATGAAAAACAAAAAGATGAAATTAAAAGAGAAAGAAATAGAAGAGTGGAATAAAAAGGTAAAAGCTCTTGGAGAAAAGAATAGAACAAAATTAGTATCTGCTATGAGAGGAAAGAATGCCAACTAAATTTAAAAAAGATGAAACAGTAGTTAAGAAGATTGGTGACCAAAAGATTAAAGCTAATAACAGATTTTATATAAAGAGTGTAAACTTAGATAATTTAATTAAGACACTTAATAACGAAAACACCAAACCTAAGATAAAGCAAAAAATAAGAAATGAAATAACTCGTAGAGGAATTATTCTTAAACGCATAGGGATGGAAATAACAGAAGGAAAAACAGGATGAATTTTTTTAAGAAGTCCGCACTAGTTTTAGTAGCAGTACTTTCAATATCAGGTTGTGCTCAACTAAGTGCCTTTAAAAACTTTCTCCCATCAGGCTGGGATAGTAATGAAATGTTGTGGATTGCTGAGATGCAATATGACATTCGTAAAATACAATGTGAGGGTGGCTTTGAAAACCCACTCGTATATCCTAGTGTAGAGAAAGTCTGGAGAACGAAAGAGATTTTATGGTGGTATGCTCAAGCAAATAGACATGCAGATGTCGTTGAGTTAATACGACCATTTAGTGAGAGTATGGAAGGAATATATATGACTGCTAAGAAAGGCATCATAAGAGAACCATACTGTGTAAACAAAGTTATTATATTAACTGTACAAGTTGATGAGATAGCTGAAGCATTAGCATCAAGGAGAAAACGATGAAATTAACGATAATGGGTAAAAACAATTGTCCTTATTGCGACTTAGCAAAAAGGCATTTAGAAGATAAAGGTATTGCATTCGAGTATGTTAAGATCGATGAAGACATGGCAGCATACGAAACATTTAAGGAGCTCGGTGTTAAATCAGTTCCACAGATTTGTCAGAATGGTAAGATAGTTATTAAAGGTGGTTGGGATGGATTAAAATCTACACCAATTAATGAATTACAACAAATGGTCGGAGGAGAATAATATGGATGCATTTAAAGAAATTCGTAATGATGAATGGGCAAGTAAGAAAGTAGAACTCGCTGAGAAGTTTACCAAGCAATTAGAATCTGGTGAATTAAATGAGTGGGAATATAAAGATCTTATGCAAGATCTAACTCGTACAGATGAAGTCATGGACAAAGCTAACGCAATGAAAATGAAAGCAGCAGTAGAAAAAGCTATTTCTGTGGCACTGAAATTTGTATAAGTTTACATTCAAAGATTCGACTGAAGAAGTATTTGACGCAGAGACTCGTAAAAAGATTCTTGATAAGATATACTTCCACGAAAAGTACTGGAAAGGCTTAGACAAATATTTTAAAAGTTCAATCTTTCTCCAGCCTGGCATGGAACATATGTATTTATTTGGCGATGGGTTATATGTCTTACAAGAATTAAATGAAGCTAATAAGATAGATGAAGAAGTGCAGGAAATATTGGATACTGAATTTTCAGAACTTATATATACTCCACTACTTAATACTATTAAAGAGATGTTCGGTCTCGGTATTAAAGAAGTATCTTATTGGGAAGGTCTACCATTGCCAGGATTTCATATCTACAGAGGTAATGAGATAGGACTAACCCCAAATAGACCATATCATACAGACGACAATTTAAGATTTTATAAACCTGAAACCAATAGAGATAAAATATTCTCTTTTGCTATACCAATCACCATGCCAGAATGTGGGGCATGTTTAGATTGGTTGGGGGATTCTAGTGATTATTTTACAGCACCTTATGCACTTGGTAAGATGACCATATGGCATGGAATGGTTAAGCACCGAATAGGATCTAAGCCACCAACTGAACAAGATAGAATTACTTTACAGGGACATGTATATGTCAATGAACATGATGGAATTTTAAAAGTTTATTTCTAGGAGGAAAACATGGACTTAAATTTAGACGCACAACTTCTTAACGACATTAGTTGGGGAGATGGAATATCATACATTATACTCGGACTGGCAGTATATATTACTGTTAGAATTATTAACAAATACACTAGATAGGAAAATAGATGGCTAAGAAGCAACTCAAACTCACTGACGAAAGAACATATTTTAAACCTTTTAATTATGCTTGGGCATATGATGCATGGCTAAAGCATGAACAGAGTCATTGGCTTCACACTGAAGTACCAATGATTGAAGATGTTAAGGATTGGAAAACTAAGATTACTGCTGAGCAGAAATACTTTTTGACCAATATATTTAGATTCTTTACTCAGGGAGATATAGATGTTGCTGGTGGTTATGTAAATAACTACTTGCCATATTTTCCACAACCAGAAATAAGAATGATGCTAAGTGGGTTTGCAGCAAGAGAAGCATTACACATTGCTGCATACTCGCACTTAATTGAAACTCTGGGTATGCCAACTGATACATATCAGCAGTTTGCTGAGTATCAAGAAATGTCTGACAAGCATGAATACTTTATGAAGTTGTCAGAATCTAATGGCAACAAAGCATCTATCGCTATTAACATTGCAGCATTCAGTGCATTTACTGAGGGCATGCAACTATTCTCATCTTTCATTATGCTCTTGAATTTTCCAAGACATGGTATGATGAAAGGGATGGGACAAATCGTGACTTGGTCAATCGTCGATGAAACTCTACACGCAGAAAATATGATTAAGCTGTTTAGAACTTATGTTGAAGAGAACCCAAGCATATGGAACGACAAGACGAAAGGTGAAATCTATTCTGTCGCTACCAAAATGACTGAACTGGAAGATAAGTTTATTGATCTATCTTTTGCTATGGGCGAGATGCCTGACTTAACAGCAGAAGATGTAAAACAATATATTAGATATATTTGTGATCGTAGATTAATAGAACTTGGATTAAAAGGAATCTGGAAAGTCAAGAAGAATCCTCTACCATGGGTTGAAGAAATGATAAATGCTCCGACACATGGAAACTTTTTTGAGAATAGAGTCACAGATTATGCCAAAGGTGCACTGGCTGGTGACTGGCAAGAAGTTTGGGGTGTGAGTGCACAAGCTAAATAATTATGAAAACAAATATAAAAAAATATACATTTGAATGTCGTTCGTGTGAAGCAGAATACACAATATCATTCGAACCAATTGATAATAACTTATATGGACAAGACATAACTTGTTGCCCATTCTGTGGTGATGATTGTGAACGACAAGATGATGATCTTGAAAAGGATGAAGATGACGAAGAAAATTTTAATTGATGTTGTAAGTCAAGCTCCAGGAGTAATGACTTCTGACAAGGCAGAACTATTTGAATCTATTAAAGACCTAGATCTAGACTTAGAGATTTATGAGACAGTAAGAGAATTCGATTATGCCAAATATTTTCCTGCAAAACTTGCAAATGAAAATAGAGAGCGATTTCTAATCAATCATGAAAATGACTTTGTCATTCATCTACCTGAGAATGCTAAGATACAACGAGATTTTAAAGTAGTATGTGAAGCAGTACTTAATGAAGAAATAGATCTGGTACTTCAAGCTGGTAAAAGAGATTATTTTATCGACGATGAAGCCTTTGAAACCCAAGAACAATTTCTAAGAGCAGTACTAGAAGTATATTGTGCTGAGGGTAAGAATACAATGTTTAAACACCCTGTAGAATATATCCAAAATATAATGATGTGCTCAGCACCCTATGTTGCACAGTATGTACCTTATGCTAATGAAGCAGGTGTGTTTAATCCATTCGTTGGGTACTCTAGAAAGTTTGCTGAAAAGTATTCGTATGATGAAACTATCAGACCATCCGATATATTAAACAATCACAATGCCCTTATGTTGGCACACTATGAAAAACTAAAGATCAAATATATTAGATCTAATGCTATATGGGAAGAACATATTAGTATGCAGAATCTAATAAACAGTGGTCAATGGGAACTTTATACTGACATATGGAAAGACCAAATGAAGAAAGCTATCCCCAAGTTTTCTAAAAATATCACTAGACGCAAGATAGAGTTTATCTCCAATTAACTCTTTTTCCTCATTTTTAAACTAGAAAAGACCTAAATATAATACATGACTTGGTTATTAGAAGACAACGTCTTCACTGATTATAAAGATTATTATGGTTTCATTTATGAGATTACCTGTAAAGCTACAGGGAAATCTTACATTGGTCGAAAATATTTTACAAAAGCGAAAACACTGCAGCCATTGAAAGGCAGAGTCAATAAAAGACGTAGCAGAGTTGAAAGTGATTGGCAAAATTATTGGGGATCGTCAGCAATCCTACACGAAGAGATTAACACGAAAGGCGAAAGTAGTTTCGAAAGAAAGATACTTCACCTTTGCAAAACACGTGGCGAGGTAAATTACTGGGAAGTTAAAATAATGTTCGAGCGAGATGTGCTGAATGCAAAACTTCCTAATGGTGAATACAAATATTACAACGAAAATATTATGATGAAATTTACAAGATCTAATATAGGAGGATAATATATGTGGAATCTTACTGACATAAAAGAATGGATAATCGATACCAAAGACACAATTATGTGGAAGTGGTGGGAGTTATCTACAAAAAATAAAATAATAGCAGGTGGTCTTATAGCCATTGCTGTTTGGGTTATATTGCGTTGCATGTAATCTAATAGGGTGGGCACTTCGGTGCCCATCTAACGAAGGAGGACTATTATGTTCATGAAAATATTAATGTTAGGGACAGCATTAACTATATCAGGCATTGCAGCATACTACTCAATTATTGGGTTGGCTACTATTTTTGCTGCAGCAATGATCCCAGTTATAGTAATGGGTTCTGCGATGGAAGTAGGAAAGCTGGTCACAGTCGTATATCTACATAGATATTGGACTCAAGCCCACCTCTTACTCAAATCATATTTACTGTTCGCAGTATTCTTTTTAATGTTTATAACAAGCATGGGTATCTTTGGTTTCTTATCAAAGGCACATATTGAACAAACTTCACTATCGGTGGAGCAGGTAGCACTTGCTGATTCTATTGATGACAAATTACTTCGCTCAGAAGTAAAGATTACCAGATGGGATAGTGAGATAGATAGGTTGCTTAAACCTAATAGTGAAAGAGTTGATGTTCAAATAGGTAATGAGCAAGACACTCTTAATAGTATTTACGATCGTATTACTTCTGAGAAGAAAGCTATTACTGAAAGAAAAAAAGATGCTAACACTGCATATAATTCCAAAGTAAAAACTATTAATGATACAATCTCTGGCTGGGGAAGTCAACCAAAAAAAGATGAACAAATTAGTATTGCCAATGGCGAACTAAAAAAAGAAATCGCTACCCTAGATAAAGAGCTGGCAAGTATTGATAAGAAGTATGCTGCACAGATAGCAGACTTAGAAAAAGTCATTAAAAGTTATCGTGCTCAGTCAGAAACTAAAACTGATGATATTGATGGTAAAATTGCTACATTAGAAAATAATGTAGAAAAGGAACAACTCATTGTTGATAAACTAATAGAAGAAAAAATGGTTTATGAGAAAGAGTTTCGTAAACTCGAAGCTGAAGTTGGACCTGTAAAGTATATCGCTGAACTAGTATATGGTGAAGCTGATAAGAATGTTCTTGATGATGCTGTTAGATGGGTTATCATTATTCTATGTATTGTATTTGACCCACTAGCTGTAGCTCTACTAATTGCCTGGAATGGTATGATAGAACCAAGAGCTGTAAAAAAAAAGTTAAAGCCGAGTGATGATGCCAAATACTATTGGCAAAAAATAACTCAAGAAGCTAAAGTAAAGACGCATGTTGATAAACTTCCAGAGAAAAGAGAAGATTTGCCAGGTCCTGCCATAAGTAAAGGCAAAGAAGTAGACCCTGACAATGAACCATATAATCCAGATGCCGACGAAATAAGATCCGACATTAAAGAATTAATTGCTAAGAAAGATAGCAAAAACCCTAAATAGTTATCTAAATTGAATTTTAATTTTAAATTGGATAAAATATGGGCAACAAGGATTTTGATCTCGACGGAGATGGCAGTGTTTCTAAAGAAGAAATTGAAGCTGTAAAACTACTTAAAGAATCTGAAGCAGCAGAAGAAAAAGCTGATACGCAAAAGAGTATGGCATGGATCGCTATGGCATCCATGCTAATATTCACTGCATTTCTATTCCTCCCTTTTATGTCTAACGAACGAGTCTCCGCACTCGGAGATTTACTTGGTCTATTTTACATAGCTCAAGCAGGTGTCGTTGGAGCATACATGGGAATGGCTGCATACATGAGTAGAAAATAAAGTAAAGGGAGATTATGGAAGATGTTTTATTATTAGTAGGTGAACTTGGTTTACCAATTGCTGGTTGTATTTTTTTAGGTGGCTTTATATATGTCATTCTAAATTATATATTATCAGGTGTCACTGATCAAGTGAAGACTATGCATGGAATTATTTCAATGCTGGACAATCGTATCAAAAATATGAACAACGATATGATTAAACTTGATATCCTAATATCACATTCACTAGATCTAAAACCAGATGAAGAGCGAATAGCAAGAGCTGATGGGAAGGAAGATGCAAGACGTGATTGAGATTATTAATGAGTATGGCTTTCCAGTGGTAGCTGTAGTTGGTATGGGGTGGTTCATATACTTCATATATAATTACATCACTGAAAAGATAGCGACTAAGCTAGACCAAGCTAATGCAGTGTTGATAGCACTAATAGATAGAATTCGTATGTTAGATAACGATATTATAAGATTGAAGTCTAAGATAAATACAGTAATAGAATTGAAGGAAAAACAGAAGGAACATCAAGATGAAAATACTAAATAATGGTATAAGAGCTCTAGTAGTCTTACTATTTTTAAGTCCAGCATATGCGGATAACCTTCATTTTGAATTTGGGAATCCTGCTTTCAGTGGCAATGGATATAGTTCTCACGTATTAAGTGTTGAGCAATTGCAATACTCTAGACAACAAGATGTAAAAGCAGACGAGAAAAGTGCTGCTGCTGCAGCAAAACGACTAGAAGAAAATACTACAATTGCGAAGTTTATAAAAAATGTAGAATCTAGAATATATGCTAACTTGTCTAAACAACTAGTTGACAATATGTTTGGTACTGGATGTGATGCTGAAACTGTAAACTGCCCAACCAGTGGTACATCAACTGTTGAGGGTGCTACAATTTACTGGGTTAAAGATACGACCACTGAAATTATCACCCTTACCATTACAGATGAAAATGGATCTGTCACAAGCATTAGTGTACCTATCGGCGATTTTCAGTTTTAAAGGAGTGCCCAGTGCGAAGTATATGTAAGAGTATAGTCTTGTTGTATATACTGCTTATTGCAGGTTGTGCAACAGTACCTCAAAAGATTCAAGATTATAACGAGCTTGGACCTTTTCAGCATAAGACTCCTACACATGAATTATTAACAGGTCTACCAGAATTAGATCAGGAAACAATAACAATAGCAGTTTATTCTTTCACCGATAAAACTGGGCAAAGAAAACCCAGTACAAATTTTTCACAATTGTCAACTGCTGTATCTCAAGGACCAGAAGTCTGGGTGATACAAGCATTAAAAGAAGCTGGCAATGGTACTTGGTTCAAAGTTGTTGAAAGAGGTGGGTTAGATAACCTCGTTAAAGAAAGACAACTGATACGATCTACTAGAGAATCGTATGAAGGACAAGAAGCAAATAAGAATAGTTTAAAACCACTATTGTTTGCTGGTCTTATATTAGAAGGTGGGATTGTTTCCTACGATACTAATATAGACACTGGAGGTTTTGGTGTTAGATACTTTGGCATCGGTGCTCATGAAGAGTATAGAGTTGACCAAGTGACTGTTGCTCTAAGAGTTATAGCAGTACAAACTGGCGAAGTGATGCTCGCAGTATCAAGCACGAAAACTATCGCTTCACATAAAACTGGACTGGATGCTTTTCGGTTTATTGATATGGGAACTAGAGCGATAGAAGTTGAAAGTGGAGTTAGTTCCAACGAACCTGTAAATTATGCCATAAGATCTGCAGTAGAAAACTGTATTATAGAGATGATTAAGCAAGGAGAGAAAAACTCTCTATGGAAATTTAAGGAGAAAAAGTATGTACCAGATATTAAAAAAGACTTACATTAATATTATTTCTGTTGTATTCATTATGACTGTGTCATCCTATTTGTATGCGAATGATATTTATGTCACACAGTCTGGGGCAACTCTAGATTTAGACATCACACAGGATGGACAAAATAACACAGTTGGTAATTCAACCACTGCTTCATCATCTATCGGAGCCACTACTAGTTTAAACATTGATCAAGTAGGAAACTCGAATGTTATTACTTATGCTATAAATGGTGCTTCTTATACAGGTGTTATTAATTTAGCTGGTAATAGTAATAATGTAGATTTAAATTGTGATAGCACAGGAGGAAACTCTTCTTGTGGATCTGCTAATGCTGTAATCAATTTCACAGGTAGTTCAAATGATATAGATTTAGATATTGGTCAAACCTCGTCAGCATCAAGTGCTGATGTTGATTTAGTTGGTCAATCAGGATCTGATTCAAATACTTTGGCAGCAACTGTAGATGGCAACTCTGCTATCTTAACAATCACTGTAAATGGTGATACAAATAACTGGCTAATCGATATAGATGGTAATGGTGATGTCAATGGACATACCTTAATACATTCTCATACAGGTGGAATAGCTGATGTTGATATTGTTCAATCTGGTGTTAATGACCAAATGATTAACTTGACAACTTCGGGAGATAACCATGACATCGATATCAGTCAGACTGACTAACATTGTCGGAGATAATCTAGGCAATTTTTTTCATGATATAATACACGATCCATCAATCATGTTAATTCTATCGTTTAGTTTCTAAATGAAATTCGCTTTACCATTAACTGTATTGTTCATGCTTGTACTATGCTCTCAAGAAGTGAAAGCAAGTATAGGAGAAGTGACACTACATGAAGGCAACGGAAGTATTGAAAGAAAAACTAATGGCGAATCTGTCACTACTGAAAAAGAAGTAGATGTATTCAGTTATGATACAGTTAAAACTGGAAATGGTAAAACTGCTATTGAGTTTATTGACGATACCAGAGTTGATGTCACAAGTCATAGTAAATTAGTCATTGATGAATTTGTTTACGATCCTAATACTAAGACAGGAAAGTTATCATTAAAAGCTAGTCTCGGAACAATAAGATATGCTTCTGGTCAGATAGCAAAAAACTCAGCAACAGATGTAAATATTACTACTCCAACAGCAACCATTGCTGTAAGGGGAACTGACTTCACTATGACTGTAGATGAGGTTGGGTCTTCTACTATTATATTATTACCAAGTTGTGATACCACAGGTGCTTGTTATGTAGGGGAGATAGCTGTAGAATCTGATGCTGGATTTGTAATATTAAACCAAGCATTCCAGGCAACAGTAGTTGATACAATATCAAGTCAACCTATGAAGCCAGTGATACTAAATTTAGATGAGGAGATGATTGGTAATTTATTAATAGTATCTAAACCAAGAGAGATAGCAGAAGAACAATCTAGGGAAGATTCGTATAACCAAGTTGCTAGTGCATTAGATATAGATTTTTTACAGTTTGATGATTTAGAAATAGATTACTTAGAAGATGAAGAAGATACTTGGTCAACTGGATTAGATATAGATTTTTTAGAACAAAATTTTCTAGTAGATATTTTGGCTCAGATAAATAAAGAACTTGCTAAAGCTATGCGAAGCGAGTTTGATAAGAAAAAATCAACTAGTAATGTTCAATTAGGGAAAGACCCTGTCACTGGTATTATAATTTTAGATGAAGATCCTCAATGGGTTTATTCTAGAGAAGGTGCAGGAAACTTTTTTGAATTAAGATTAGATAAGGAATATGGCTATGTCATTTCATTTACACAAAACGATTTTCAAATTATGGATTACGAACTAGGAGGAGCAGAAAATGTTATCGACATTCTTCAAAATCAGTAGCATACTTGTATTAAGTTTTTTACTCTCATCTAAAGCATGGGGTGGTAGTCTTAATTACGAAGTCTGGGGTATCTCAACTTATGCTCCTATGTTAGAATCACCTTGTTATAATAACTATGCGTATCTTTCTACATGTAATAATACAAACTGGGCAGGTGTTGGTGTGTCTCAAGGAACTGGTACTCTTAGTAGTTTAAATTATAACTGGAATAGTGGTCAAATAAATTTTGGAGGGAACACCAATTTTGGCTACGACCAAAAAATGGCAGTCATCACAGGTTATTGGCAACATCCAGGAACAGCTGGTCAATCATCAACAGTATATTTTGCTGGTCGTAATGATGATGGTCTTATAGTAAATATTAATAATACCAAAGTAATATCTGACTGGGCACAACAAGGTCCAACATATTGGAACTCCAGTGGTTCATTTACAGGTGTGGGTGGTCAATGGTATCCAATAATGATTAACTGGTATGAATGGGGTGGTTCTGCTAATATGGATATACATTATAGTTTATCTAATTTAAGTTTAAACTCTACAAGTGGTTGGTTAGATATGAACAACAATCATTTTAGTACATCAGCTCCAGTGACAGCAACAGTTGCAACAAGTGGTCAATCAAGTTTGGTCACCACAGGTAAAGGAGCAACAGGTGAGGGAGTAAATCTAAATGTACAAGGGGATAATAATGATATCAATATACAACAAGCTGGGAACAACAATTTTATCGTAGGTACTAACTGGTCAAGTGCTGCTCAACTTACTGGAGATAATAATACTATAAACTTCAGTCAAGGAAACCACAATACAAGTGGCAGTAGTGGTAGTAATGGTATCGGCTTTGATATTACAGGGGATAGTAATACTGTGAGTATATCCCAAGGAGATGCTTCTGCTGATACTGGTGATCATAGAGTATGGATGGATATTGATGGGGATAGTAATGTGTTATCTCTATTACAAAAAAACAATGGCGATACTAACTCTGAGCATTACATGCATATTGATATTGATTCTAGTAGTAATAATGTATTGGCTTATCAACATAACGATGGAGATAAAACATTATTCTTAGATATAAATAATAACAGTAATGATGTGGATATATTTCAGTATGGTACTGGCTCACATTTTCTTGATGTATTATTGGATTCAGGAAGTAGTGCTCATGATATAGATATCACGCAGGACGGAGCAGGAGATCATGGAGCAAGAATAGACTTGTCTGGATATTCATATGATTTTGATTTATCACAAGATAGTGGTAGTTCTAAAAGCTATGTCGTAGAAGGTATATGTGCAACCTCTAGTGGTTGTAGTTTATCTACCACACAAAACTAACTAAATATAATATTGGCATATAGTAAAAAAGTCGTAGACCGATTCGAAAGTGTTCTACGCAATCCAAAAAAACATTCGGTTGGTAGATTCAATCCGAAGGATGCTGATGTTGCGACAGGTATGGTAGGAGCTCCTGCTTGTGGTGATGTAATGAAATTACAATTGAAACTTGATAGAGCCAACGATCCTGATAAAGCTAAGATCGTAGATGTTAAGTTTAAAACATATGGGTGTGGTTCTGCTATCGCATCTTCTACTATGTTTGTAGAAATGTTAAAAGGTAAAACTATTGAAGAAGCAAAAAATATAAAAGATAAAGAAATAGCTGAAGCATTAGAATTACCTCCAATAAAATTACACTGTTCAGTATTAGCAGAAGAAAGTATTAAAAAAGCGATAGAAGATTGGTATGATAAAAAATATTCTGACCCACTGGACTAGTGCCTTTAAAGAAGGGATAGCATAATGTACTTTATTATTACAGCATGGCTCACACTATATTCTGGTCCAGCAATACATCACGAGTTGAATACAATACAGTTTGAAGACACCTGGCAGTGTCATGAATACATTGCAGAAAACAAGATGGCATTGCTCTTACCTCATATTGAAACTTATGGCGATGATCTAAAAGGGTTTGAATTCTACTGTGAAAACAGGTGGAATGATTAATGTCTAAAATTTTTACGCATTGGACTAGTGCCTTTATAACTGTTGCCATCCTGGCAATTATAGGATTCGCAAATCCTGACTTCAAAGAAATAATTAAACTAAAGTCTTTCGACTTTTTACTTGCGTCTGAAGAACAAACCTTTTCAGATGATATAGTAATAGTTGAAATAGATGAACAGACCATAGATAAACTTGGTCAATATCCTTTTGCTAGAACTCACTATGCAGATCTAATAGACAAGCTAAGAATTGCTGGGGCAGGTGTAATAGTATTCCCAATATTATTCTCGGAAGAAGATAGAGAAGGTGGTGATGATTTATTTAAGAATTATCTAACTGCAGGAACTGTTATTGCTCAGCTAGGAACTAATGATATTAATAAGAATGGTGTACCAAGAGGTGTAGCTAAGATTGGCGATCCCTTACCTTATCTATTTGAATGGGGTGGTATGCTTGGACCAATACCTGAACTTGGACAATCAGCAAATGGTGTAGGTGTTGTTAATACTGCACCAGAGTTAGATGGAGTTGTTCGTAGAGTACCACTATTGATGAGGATAGGTGAAGATGTATATCCTAGTATTGCCATAGAGGTTATTAGAGTTGCAGTAGGTGACCCATCGTATCAAGTTAAAGCAGGTGTTGCTGGTATTCAAGCTATGAGGGTTCCAGGATTCGCTACTATTGAAACTGATGCTAATGCTAGAATATGGTTGAGACATAACAAAGAATATCATACTATCTCAATGATAGATATCGAAGAAGAATTAAATGAACTATTAATATTTGGTAAGACTGTTATCGTATCACCAACTGCTGCTGGGATTTCAAATATAATTGCTACACCAAGAGGTGAACAGTATTCACATTATATAACTGCTTCAACTTTAGATACAGTATTATCTGGTGAGCAAATAACTCGAGTAGATTATCTACCATTGCTTGAATTACTTGCTATGGTAGTTTGGGCAGTAATAACTATATTGGCTTGTAGATTTTTACCATACGCATGGTTGGCAGTTTACTTAGCGACTATTATAATTGCTGCAGGAGTAAAAGCATATCTAGCATTTACTTGGTATGGTTGGCTGATAGATGTATCTTGGTTTATTATCGCAATGTTCTTAGTAGGATTTCATTCTACCTTTACTAGATTTATATTAGAGTTTAATCTAAAACAACAAATAAGAAAACAGTTTGAAAGATACTTAGATCCTAGACAAGTTGCTATCTTACAAAAAGATCCTAGCAAATTAAAACTTGGTGGTGAGAAAAGAGAGATGAGTTTCTTGTTTATGGATATAGTTGGCTTCACACCTATATCAGAATTCTTTAAAAACAATGACGATCCCGAAGGATTAGTAGAACTGATTAATGATTATCTAAATCGTATGAGTAAGATCGTTATGAATAATGGTGGCACCATAGATAAATATATGGGCGATTGTATTATGGCTTTCTGGAATGCTCCATTAGATTGTGAGGATCACGCAGAGATGGCAGTCAAGACTAGTATAGAGTGTGCCATAGAAACTGAAGAATTGAAAAAGATGTACAAAGAAAAAGGTTTGCCTGAGATTAATATTGGTTCAGGAGTAAATACTGGAACTTGTATTGTAGGCAATATGGGTAGTGAGATGAGATTTGATTATTCAGTTATTGGTGATGCAGTAAATCTTGCTGCTAGATTAGAAGCCCAGACTAGAAACTATGATAACTGTACCACATTATATTCACAGTACACCAAAGATGCCCTAAATAATATCAAGTCAAAAGAACTTGACAAGATAAAAGTAAAAGGAAAAGAAGAACTCATAACCATATACGAGCCATGTTAGAAACAATTTTTTATATAGTGCTAGTAGCATATACAGTCCCAGGAGTTCAACTATCTTCTGTATGGACTACTCCATTTGCAAATGAAGTTGAGTGCCAATACTATTTAGATAACGAAGTACCAAAACACGAACTACCATTCCCAACTAATGAAGAAGGTAAACTGATTGTCGTTTATGAAGACGTGGAATATGAAGTAGAATTTTGGGCTCATTCATGTGAGGAGCATTATTATGACGCAGAAAACAATGTATTCAGAGTTCTCCCAAGATCTATCTAATTACTTAATCCCATTAAACATTCCCAAAATAGAAAGACCTAATCTCTGGTCTACTAATAAGAAAACAATTACAGTTGTCAATCTTACTAAAGATGGAGAACTAACCACCGATCTTCAACCTGAAGATACTAATATGCTAGACCAAGAGATGCATTTCAATGTTGGTCATTATGCAAATGACCATGAACATGGTGGTCAGTGGAGACAGAACTCTTTTCCCTGGGAACTTCGCCGAGAAGTAATTCCTAACATCGTACATAGATACCTTAATTGGATTCCTGGAGGTTGGTATTGTATTGTTCTAACAACTGCACCCAATTCTCAAATGGCTTTACATTCTCATTCTCGTCAGCATGGCGACTCATGGGCAATAAACATGACTTGGGGAGAGGGAGAACATTATACAGATTTCTATTCCCACCCAACATGGGATTTTAATTTCCAAGAATCTGTTGCTGTGAGGGATCCAGATAAATTTAAACATAGAGATGATATCTATGCCATCCTAACTGAGAAAGAACAAGCAGAATGTACTAAAGTATTCACCCATCAAAATGATGGAACCTGTCTTATTAATCTCTCTACCATACATGGAGTTCGGAATATGAGCGATAAACCTCGCACAACTCTGCAGTTTGCACCATACATCCCTCTGAAGAGGGAAATAGCTCTTAAACACCTAAAAAACAGGGTAAAATAAGGAGTAATAGTATCTAGAGCTATTTTAAGCCCATTCTAGAGCACCCATAAAAAGCTGGTACAACTAACCCAACCCATGTCTGTTTGCGTCCCTGTGTCCTGATATGGAGTCCGCTTTTCACCTCAGAGCTCCCTTTTTGCTCTATTCAATCTTTTTTCGCCTTATATTTTACTTTTAAGTTTTTTTAGAGTATATTAATAATACTGGCGATGAAGTCAGGCTTTTTAATTATTCTATAAGGAGGATATATGTCAAAGGCAACATTAACGCAGGAAGCCAAAGTGCTTCGTGCATTGCAAAATGGTAGTGAGTTCACTGCTAATCAAATCAGTCAAAGATTCAATGTAGCGAATCCGTATGCTGTAATTCAGAACCTTAAACTAAAAGGTTATGCAATCTATCTTAACAACAGAACTAACTCTGTTGGCGAGACTTACAAGAAGTATCGAATTGGTACTCCTACAAGAGCAGTGATTGCTGCTGGATATCGTGCACTAATTAGTGCATAATCATTTCGTCCTGATATGATTTTAAAGGGGAGTTCGATCATCAGTATTGGCTCCCCTTTACTTTTAAGTTTTTTAGATATAGAATATAGGTATAGTGAAAATAATAACTTTGGAGGGTAAATGAACGATTCATCAATTAAAATTGAAACTAATGAATACGAAGATAGAAAATATATGGAAGCAGAAAAAACAAAAATGAGACAACAACTACAGGATGCAATCTGTGAAGTTGTATTTACCAAACAGGATGGCACTGAAAGAAAAATGAAGTGCACTACTAATAGAAGATACATACCTGAAGATAAATTACCATCTTCTGAATCAATAAAGAAAACCCCAGATACCTATGACGATTTGTTTGTAGTATTTGATACAGAACAAGCTGGTTGGAGATCTTTTAATTATCCAACTATGAAGTCATTCGCATTTCCTGGGACGGCAGATTCTAACACATGATACTTTTAGATTATAGTCAAGTCGCAATAAGCAACATAATGTCTTTTCGTAAAGATATTATTCAGTCAGCCGACACAGGTGATATTAGAGGTGCCGAAGATATTATTCGTCACTGTATATTATCTAGTGTAAAGTTATATAAGAAAAGATTTTCTAAAGAATATGGCGACATGGTTATCTGTTGTGACTCGTTTAATTATTGGAGAAAAGATTACCATGCCTTTTATAAATCTAAAAGGGCAGGGAGTCGTGATCAAGATGATATGCCATGGGATATTCTCTTTACTATAATGAACAAAGTAAGAGAAGAGATTATGGAGCATTCTCCATATAAAGTAATGCGTATTGAAAGATGTGAAGCTGATGATGTGATTGGTGTACTCGCAAACCACACCGATACATTTGGCAACAATGAACCTGTTATGATTATTAGTAGCGATAAAGATTTTAAACAATTGCAAAAATACCCACACGTGAAACAGTTCTCCCCTATGCAAAAGAAGTTTGTCACTTTGGATAAAGGGGAGACTGTGAAGGAGTTTACTACTATGCATATCGTAAAAGGTGATACAGGTGATGGTGTACCAAATATATTTTCTCCTGATGATATATTTCATCAAGAGGGTGTACGACAGAAACCAGTGACTAAGAAAATTCTTGAATCTTTTTATGCTAATGGTCGTGATGCTTGTCAAACTGATGAGGAAAGAACTCGTTGGGATAGGAATGAAAGATGTATTTCACTGGATTTTGTACCAGAGGAATATGAGAAAGCCATTCTAGATGAGTACCTAAATATAGAGGTTAAAGGCGATAAGATGTCACTATATAATTATTTGATGGCGAATCGTTGTAATTTATTATTAGAAGAAATTGAGGAGTTTTAATTATGGCACAGAAGTTCATACATAAAATACTATCAGAGATTAATGAGAATCCTGATAAAATCGTAGAGATAGCTGGTCAAGATGCATTAGTAAGAATCATATTTGAAAATGCATTCAACCCTGCTAACAAATGGATATTACCAGAGGGCATTCCACCTTATAAAAAAGCGGACGAGCCTGATGGAATGTTTCCATCAAATATGTATCTTGAAGCAAGACGCATCGGATATATATTTAAAAGAGAAGATCTTAAACCTCTTAAGAGGGAAGGATTGTTTATAGAAATGCTGGAAAGTGTTTCCCCAGAGGAAGCAAATATTCTTATACATATAAAAGAACAGAAACTATATAAACTATATCCAAATATTACTCCAGCTGTAGCAAGTAAAGTTGCACAGGTATCTGTAATGGTTGCGGAATCAATGATTGCGGAGCAAGAAGAAGCAGAGGAGAAAGCTAAGAAACCACATCAGGCAGTCTCGCAGAAGCGAGGAGCAGATGGTAAATTTTTAAAGAAGGCAAATAAATGACACTACCATTATCAGAAAGAGTCACGACTCTACATGATATTGATAATGATAAGGACTATCATGCTGAAGTTCGTGTATGTAAAGAAGCAAAATTAATTGTTTTTTACAGAGCCGATCTAACTGCTGATATTAAAGAAGTCCAGTTTGATGTTTATGATGAAGACACTCAAATATGGTCAAACGAATTTTACACTTGCAAGTATCCTAACATAGATGCTTTAAATGCAGGTGATAAGACTGTACGGATTAATAACCATAGATGAAAATAGCTGTTGTTATGGGAGTGGCGAATAGTCGCTCGATTGCGTGGGGTATCGCAAATAAGTTAATAGACGAAGGATACACTTGCGTCTTTACTTATCCGAACACGTCCATTCAAAATAAGATATCTAGATTATCTCCATTAGCCCACACATATAAATGTGATGTGACAGATGCTATGCAGGTGAGAAATTGTTTTATGGCAATTAAAGCTAAATATAAAACAATTGATTATGTTGTACATGCAATGAGCATGACTGATTTTACAGAATTAGATGGAAAGCTATATGATATATCTAAAGCAAACTTTTCAGAATCTTTAGCAGTAGGATGTTATTCATTAATTGAGATTGTAAAACACAGTTTACCAATGATGAATGACAATGGTGCATACTTGACACTAAGTTATGATGGAGCTCGTAGAGTTTACGATAACTATAATGTGATGGGTATAGTCAAAGCAGCATTAGAATCTAGTGTAAGATACTTAGCACGAGATGTAGCTGATAGAGGAATAAGAGTAAACTGTATATCGGCAGGAGTAATTAAAACCTCCAGTGCTATGGCTGTAAAAGGTAGCAAGGGCATGCTGAAGTGGGCAGAGGGAACTAATATGTTAAAAAGAAACATAACCCTTGACGACATCGCAGGAACTGCATACTATTTTTTATCTGACTTATCGTCAGGTGTGACTGGTGAAACACAATATGTAGATTGTGGATATAATTTAATGGGAGCTCCAAGTATAAATGACTTGTAATGTAGTGAATAGAAAGTGGGCAACACTTAGTGACCAAACAATTAAAATGCAACTTAATGGATTCGTAATGAATACCTCCATTGATAAGATAGATGAACTATTTGATGAAGGCATTATTCGTTATGTTGTGAACCATGTACTATATCAATTAGATGTAGAACGACAACTATATTTTGAAGAAGATGATAAAAGACCACCTGCTTCTAAAAGCAATACTGCAACGATTGCAGAAAAAAAGGTGTATTGTGAAGTCTTACTGAAAGATGCTTCCTGGACTGACTACTGTCAAAAAGGTGTTAGAGGTTATGCCTGGGATTTTCATGAACTTGCGAAGAAGGACATGGAACAAATTGAAAAACATAAATACGAGGGCGACCCATCAAAAGGGAACCTCGAAATATTGGAGGAAAGAGAAAATGAGAGCACTAATTAAAGACGCAATGATTAAAAAGTATGAAGGAGACATTGCTGAAGCGAATGCGAATCTTCAAGTATATCTTTCTAATCCTATGGGTATCGGTGAGCATTCAGAGATTATGGTTGAAGTTGATAAACAAGTTGAAAAGATTGCGAATGCTGAAGAAAAATTAGATACACTTAATAAGTATTTTGAAAAAAACTTAGGAACTTAAAATATGATTATAGGTCATGGAGTGGATATGGTATTAGAGTCTCGATTTGAGAGACGCAGGGATAAATGGTCAACAACTATTTTATCACCAAAAGAATTAGAAATATATAATGGACTGTTAGATAGACAGAAATGTAATTATCTAGCAAAGGTGTGGGTGTTGAAAGAGTCTTTCGTAAAAGCTCGTCAGCATCCTATCGTTGGTATGAAGGAAGCTAAAATGTTTTCATACATCTCGCCAAATTTGGTTCCGAATAAGGAGATGAGTGAAATGCTAAAGGGAGTAAATATACATTGTTCAATATCGGATTTCAAAGGTTGCGTGCTTGGTTCAGTAATTTTAGAAACAAACACTTAATACCTTACACATTAAAATTTCGCATCAGGTACTGGTGGTTCGTCCAGTTGTGCCTACTTGCGATGTTAGTGCTTGGTCGTTGGGATCTAATACTTTACGCACTCGGATGGTGGTTTGCTGGAGCAATGGCTATTACCATATATGCTCATAGAACTTTATCACATAACAGTTTAGAAATAAAATGGAAATGGTTAGAACATGTATTTTGTTCTTTATGTATCCTAAGTAATGTTGGAAGTCCACTTGCTTGGGCAATAGTACATAGAATGCATCATGTTTATATGGACGAAGAAAAAGATCCACATAGTCCACATCAAATAGGATTCTTAAATTCCTTAACTCATAGATGGGATGTACCATTTGATGAGATACCATTAAGATTTACTAGAGGATTATTAAGACAAGAAACTCCAAGGTGGTATCATGAAAATGGTATGTTTCCTTTTATGTTTCTTACTGTTTTTATATGGGCAGTCACTGTAGCATATGGGACTACCATATATGGCTTCGGAGAACTCGGATATTATATGATGAATATATTTACATACGATGGTCCAGCTGTATATCTACAAACATTCTCACTAGAGTTTGCTTGGGCAGGATTTGCAGGAGTAGCACTAGGACAATGGTCTATGGGTATAACTAACGCATGGCAACATAGTGACAAACGAGGTAAAGGATACATTCGTGATATCCCATGGTATTTAAGTTTTATTAATTGGGGAGAGGGTAGTCATAAAGCCCACCATAACAACCCCAAAAATTATAGTTTTGGAAAAGGGTTAAATGATCCTTCACAATATATTATTTTATTCCTGGCAAAAATCGGTGCTATAAAGGTTATAAATAATAGGAGTATATAATGAACCAGAGATTGAGACCATTCTAGATGCTACATTCAGAAGAGAGCAAGCAAGTAGCCAAATCTAGTGAGTTAAGTTCTATCATAGAATACAACTCCCCTGTTCGCTTGGGTAATGGTCATAGCAGTTTGATAGTTCTGGCTTTAACAAAAACTATCACTTTTTTTATATGCGTTGTAATGGAAAGGAAATTTTTACAATGGAAAGCATGATGATTGATACTGCACTGCCTGAATATATTTTAACCCTAACACTTGCTGGAATGTTCTTTTTCGTAGGTTGGGTTATGCCAAGAGGAACTTCCCTCAAAAGACTTCAAGGAAAAATTAATAAGAGATTCTATAACTGGGTCGGAGCAATCATGATTAAGTTTCATAATTTCTTTGCTGACGAAGAATTCTATCTTGAACATATCTGGCAAGATACTAAAGAATATGTTCGTAAGAAACACGGATACGAGAAAAAGAAACCCAAAGCACCGACTAAGAAAAAATAATGTTTAGACCACCATATCATGTAGAGTTGAAGGATGTACCCTTCCCACTTTCTGATGTTGAACTTGCAAAACAATTGGCAAGGTATGATCAAGAAAATGGTGATTGGGCAAAGCGAGAAAATATACCTGATGTTTGGTACACTGATAAGTCATCAACCTCTTTTGGTGCTTATGGATTTGTAGCTAATCTTTGGATTAAGAATTATGATTTTGCTCCAGAGTTTTTAAAATGGTTAGATAAAAACATGATGGCTCCAGCACTCGTTGGTACTATCTTTGTATCCCCTCCAGGATATTCCCTAAGACCCCACATCGATTATGCCGAATATTCCGCAGAATATTTTTGGCGAATAAACTTCCCTGTAAATTTACAAGACAACTCTGACAAGTCAATGGCTTTCTGGGATCCTAGAGATTGTAATATGGAAAGACGAAACTATATCAATCATCCAAAGATGCCACATACTGATGCAATGAGTTTAATAGAATTCGATGATGAGACTCGACCTAAAGTTAAAAAACATTTTGATACACAACTAGGCAAGGCATCTATTATATGTGTTGCTGGACCTGACTGTGCTCATAGTATGATATATGATGGGGAGAAAGAAACCTATACAATATCAATTGACTTCAGAGATAAAAGAACTGGAGCTAGAATACATGACTGGAACGCAATAGAAAAAAGAATGGGACACCATTTTGTAAAAGAAGATAGACCATCGCCTATCTCTGCCGAAGTAAAAGACGATGGAGAATTTACTTGGAGTAGATCATGAAGCATGAACCATATTACATGTCATTAAAAGACACACTTGAAAGACCTATTACTAATGAGGATTTGCACAGCATATTAGAGCCACTGAGAGCCAACCCAGCACGAGGTAATATATGTGTAAGGAATAGTTGGTTTCGTATCGAAATGATGAAGCAATGGCGTGATATGATGCTAATGCCTTATGGTTGCAGTATCTTTAGAGCTCACCCTAATTATCGAATGAGTCCACACTGTGACTCCCCAGCAAGACCTAATTGGGGAAGAGTGACTTGGGCATTCGAAGAAACTAGTCCTGGAATATATGAGCCATGGCGACCTAATGAAGAAGAATCTTCTATCATGACTTACTGGGATGCATCCGAAGCAGAGGAAATGGGATCTGATATGTGTAATGTATCAGGGGATCCCGAAAAAGATTTAACATATATCATACCAAGAGAAAGAACATTGCCAGGATACAAAGGAAACTTGAAAGAAGAATTAAGTGTTCAGTTGTCATATCCTGGATTAATTAATGTTGGTCAGCCACATTCAGTTTGGCATAATTCTGATAAACCTCGTATCGCTATCTCTATAGAATTTATGAATAGAAAAGGTGTATTTGAAGGCTGGGATAAATTAGCAAAAACTTTAGAACGATTTGGTTATGCTGATATGGAACAAGATGATAGAACTGTTAAGTATGGTTCGAGATTACATGATGGTTTATTTTCGTGCCTATATAATAAAGAGACTAATGAAAATGTACCAGCGACTGTATTTGATGCGGAACAATTAAAAGATCAATTAGAAAAACATCTAGGAACTAATGCTAAAGGTATGTCATACCAAGAAGCAGAAGATGTTTATATGTCAAATAGAATAGTTGAAAAAGGTGCACCGAAAGGTAAGATGCTTGCTGACCAAGGATTGGACTATGACGAGTTTATAGAAAAACCTGGAAGTCCATTTAAATTAGTTTTTGGTAATGTAATGCAAAGTTTAATTAACATTGAAGAAGAATATAAAAAGAAATATCCTGGAGTATAATATGAATGTAAAACCTGTACATGTAGTTGGTTATGGAATGTCTGATGCCTTGGGCATTAGTCCTGACGAATGCTATACCAATATGCTTGATGCCAAAGATTACTCAAGAGAGATTCCTGGGATGGCAAAACAAGTAGAAGAAATTTTCCACTTAACAATTCATCGAGGAGCGATGCATGATGAGAATAGAATCATTATGCCTGAAGGATTTGATAAAAAGATGTGGAGGTCTATGACCAATGCTCAAAAGATGATGAGTAATACTACTGAACAAGCTATGCAAATGGCAGGTTTAGAACGCAGTCCTAATGTGGCATGTCTTGCCAGTACTGTTTCAAATGATACTGAAGGCATCGATGTTTACTTTGAATATATTAAGTACATGAAGAGGGGTAATGCTCGTAGAGCAGTTAATAGGATCCCTGATATGGGTTGTATGCATATTACTTCTTACTATGGCTTCAAAGGTTTGTCAACTGCTACCTTTGCATCCTGTGCGACTGGTATGGTTAATATTGATTATGCTATGCGTCTTACTGATGAATATGATTATGTTATCTGTACTGCTGGTGATTGTGCTAACTTCCCTATGGGAATTAAATACTTCGCTTGTCTAGGTGCATTAGCAAACTGGTCATTACCATTTGACGATAGACGACAAGGTTTCTTAATGGGTGATGGTGGTGCTTGTATGATATTACAATCAGAAGAAAGTATGAAAAAATTTGGTTCTACTTCTTATGCTAAATTACATAAAGCAGGTATGGCATCTGATGCTGTAGATATGGTAAACCCAGAAGGAGGAGGAACTCGTAATTCTATGAAGGACGCACTAGCTAACGCAGGTGTAGATAATGTAGATTATGTTTGTACTCATGGTACAAGTACTGTTGCTGGAGATCCTATTGAGTATGAAGCTGTATCTGAAGTTATGCCAGGAACAAAAATGTGGGCACCGAAAAGTAAAATCGGTCACACACTTGCTGCTTCTGGAATACTTGAAGGATGCTATGCTATTGAAAGTATGAGAAAAGGTACAGTGCCCCATATTCAAAATTTAAAAGAATCTAAAATAGATATACATGGAACTTTACTTAGAGAAAATGTTAAGTATAGTGATGACCAAAAGAAACGAACTATGTTAAATAATAGTTTCGGATTTGGTGGTAAGTGTATGTCACAAGTAATAGAGGTAAACAATGGCTGAACAGTTGGATATGTTTGAATGCGTCGAATGTACAAAGCTAAAAAAAGAACTAGCAAACTTAAGAAATGCTTATGACACTTTGGCTTTACAATATTCGCAAGAAACAACTCCGACTATGACAGTCAAGCCTACTACTAGCGACACTGGTGAAATATATTCTAATGAAAGATTAGAGAATGGACAACGCAGAAGAATCCCAAGAAGAGAACTAGAAGACTGGGAACAAGCTGGTGTACCAAAAGAACTTATGAAAGGGTGGAGCAAGTGAAATATATACATGTAAATCAATTAGAGATTAGAAAAAACTTAAAGCACGGAACAAACAATCCTGTGATAACTATTAAAGAGGGCAAGAGTAATACTTATTGTCACGAAGTGGAGATTAAAGGTCCAAGCAAAGTTATCTATGGTGAAAATGGTGAGAAGCTATTAAATTGTGGAGCTCGTGTAGTAATACAAACAGAAAGTGATATAGAGGTTATAAGATGACAAATGGAATTTTAAAATTATTTCAAAATAAGAAACCATTTAAAATGGTAAAAGATTGGATGAAGATAGCAGGTCAACCTTGCCCATCTGAAGAACTAGCTGATACAGGTTATAATGCCCAAGCTGATTTATATGCTAATCTTATTGAAGAAGAATATGAAGAATTTAAACAAGCACTCAAAGATAAAGATGAAGTTGAACAGCTTGATGCTGTCTGCGACTTAATCTGGGTTGCTGCTGGTTATGCTCATTCTAAAGGCTGGGATCTAGACGATGCCTTTGCCGAAGTAGGTCGTTCGAACTACTCTAAGTTCCCCACAAAAAAGGATCCAAATACTGGTAAAGTACTGAAATCGAAGAACTTTTCACCACCAGATCTAGTTAAATATATAGATTTTTTCTAAGTCCCTGATTTTATTGAATATTTATTTTAAAAAAAAGTGAAATAATGCTTTACTTTTGGCACAAAGTATAGTAGAATAACTGTATGATTAAAAATAATAAAATAATATATCTCGATATGGATGGCGTTTTAGCTAACTTCGATGATTACTACTTCAGGAATGGAAGACATTCTTTCATCTATGAAGAATTTAGAAATGAAGTAATGAACAATAAACTGTTTGAAAAACTTCCAAGAATGGTAAACATGGATGAGTTAGTTTCATCTGTAAGAGAGATAGCTGATAAGCATGGATATGAAGTCCAAATCTTATCAAGTGTTCATACCCTAACAACTGATCAGTTTGATGAAAGTGTTAAACAAAAAAGATCATGGTTGGCTAAAAATGGTATGGATGATATCAAAACAAACTTTGTTAAAGGTAGAACAGAAAAAGGTGAATGGGGAGCAACAGGTGATATCCTGATTGATGACCAACTTACTTGTGTTCAATACTTTAATCAAAATGGTGGAGCTGGAGTTGTACATAAAAATGTAATTGATACTCTAACTCTATTACAAAAAGTAATTGCCGATCAATTATTACAGAACAGGGAATCAAGAAGTGTTTGAACCAGCAGTAATGTTTTCAGATAGAATACAATATGCAGCTGTGTATGCTAGGAATGCTCATGAAGGGCAGAAAAGAAAATACACAGGTGAAGAATATATTTCTCACCCAACTGAGGTGGCTGAACTCTTAAGACATAATTACAAAGATACTACTGAAGAAATGTATATGGCTGCACTTCTTCACGACACTGTAGAAGATACAGATGCTACTATTTTTGAGATCCAAAAATTCTTTGGGATTGTAGTTGCTAGTCTGGTTAAAGGTTTAACAGACGTGGCTTTACCAGAGGATGGTAATAGAAGAGTGAGGAAAGCTATCGAAAGAGATAGACTTGCGAAGGAATCTAAAGAAGTCCAAACCATTAAAGTCTTCGATCTTATTCATAATTCTATAAGTATTAAAAAACACGATCCCAAGTTCTGGGAAACATTTAAGGCTGAAAAACAGGATTTACTTAATGTAATGACCAAAGTAGATGCATCTGTAAAAGCTCTTGGATTTAAAACTATCACATAGTTTACTTTTAAGTTTTTTTAGTTTAACATATACTAATGATTGAAATATTAGATATTATTCTAACACTTGGTGCATTCACATTATTCATTGCAATACTTGGTTTGTATATTCAAGATAGATTAAAAAATAGGAAAGATAAAACTAAGTGAACATATTTGTTCTTCACCCACATCCAGTAGTATCTGCAAAGCAACACTGTGATAAACATGTGGTGAAGATGATATTAGAAACTGCTCAACTTTTATCTACTGCCCATCGACTATTAGATGGTGTACAAGATTTAAGAGAATCAAGTACAGGTAAGACCCAAACAAAGTATTGGGAACTTCCTGATAACAATATGGAGGGAACTCTTTATCGTGCTACTATGATGAACCATCCTTGTGCTATATGGTGTAGGGAATCTGATGCTAATTATACTTGGGCATATAATTTATTTGCAGGACTATGTGATGAATACACTCATCGTTATGGTAAAGTACATAAAACAGATATGTTATTAAGAGAAGCATTATTTGAGACACCAAAAAATATACCAAAGAAGATTGGATTAACTCCATTCAAACAAGCGATGCCTGAAGATGTAAAACATAATGATAGCATTCAAGCCTATCGTCAATATTATTTAAAATACAAAGCATCATTTGCTAAGTGGACAAACAGAGAGGTACCAGATTGGTATGCCAGCAAAACTAATTAATTATTCGAAAGGTGAACATGGAGACTTATTACAAGAAGTTGCATTCTGTGCAAGAGTTTCTAATCCTAGCAACCAAGCGAGTCAAGAAACGAGTGAAAAATTACTCAACTATTTAATGAAACATAAACACTGGTCGCCATTTGAAATGGTATCAGTATGTATAGAAATTAAAACTACCAGAGATATTGGTAGACAGATACTAAGACATAGAAGTTTTTCCTTCCAGGAATTTAGTCAAAGGTATGCTGAAGCAAATGAATACACTACTCGTGAAGCTAGAGAACAAGATACTAAGAACAGACAAAACTCTACCGAGTTTGAAGATCGTGAAATTGTTGAATGGTTTAACATGCAACAAATGAAATTAATAAAAGGAGTGAAGGACTTATATACAGAAGCACTCGGCAAAGGTATAGCCAAAGAACAGGCTAGAGCTATATTGCCTGAGGGTATGACGCAAAGTACATTATATATGAATGGTACACTAAGATCTTGGATGCATTATATTGATCTAAGAACTGAGAATGGTACTCAAAAGGAGCATATGATTATTGCTCACGAATGTGCTAAAGCTATTGAACCAGTGTTTCCTATGATTAAAGACTTTAATAATTATGAAAAGGATCAAGATAATCAAGAAATCTGGAGAAAATATATCTAGGAAAAAGGATCCTGTAGCAAAGGATTTGAGAACACCTAAGTATAGAAGTAGAGTCATCCCAAATAAAAAGAAGAACATTCCCCCAATAGAAGAGATATAAATAAACGATATGCCATTATATAATGCAAAACATAAAAAAACTGGAGAAGTACAAGAAGTCTTCTGTGGTATGAATGATAAAGACCAGTGGTTAGTTGATAATCCTAAATGGGAATTCATGTTATCCGCACCTAAAATTGTAGATGCTGCAAGACTTTCTAATACTAATGAAAGAAGGAAAGCCACAGGATTTAGAGATGTACTTGAAAGAGTAAAAACTAAAAATCCAGGAAGTAAAATTGACACGGATGTATTTTAATTATGCCAAGATCTAAAACTAAAGATGTGCCAACATCAACAAAAGCGAAATTAAAAATAGCCGACTTGAGAAAAGTCGAGCCATTAAACCAAAGCCAACAAAAGTTTTTTGACTTTTTTAAAGATGAGAAAAAGCAAATCATTATGGCTCATGGTGTAGCTGGTACAGGTAAAACTTATATCGCATTATATAAAGCGATAGAGTCTGTACTCAAGCAAGAGTTTGAAAAAGTATTAATCATTCGATCTGCTGTACAAAGTAGAGAGATTGGTCATTTGCCAGGAGATCTAGAAGAAAAGCTGGAGCAGTATCAATTGCCTTATAAGCAAATTTGTGGTGCACTATTCGCTAAGAAAGTAGATAACTTGGTATATCCTGATCCATACGAAAGGATGATGAAGCAAGACAATTTAGATTTTGCTTCAACTTCATTCGTCAGGGGTTTAACATTTGATAACACGATAGTAATTGTGGACGAATGCCAAAACTTAAACTGGGAAGAACTTGATACAATAATTACAAGAGTGGGTGATCATTCTCGTATTATTTTCTGTGGTGACTATCGTCAAACTGATTTAAAAAGAGGAACTGAAAAAGAGGGTCTCTTTTCTTTCATGGAGATAGTTAGACACATGAAGAGTTATGCTCGTATTGAGTTTACTGTAAACGATATTGTCCGAAGTGACTTAGTAAAAGAATATATTATTGCTAAGATAAAAGCTGAAGATGATAAAATCAAACCAAAAGCTAAAAGGAGCAAAAGAAAATGTTAGATATACTTTTCTGGATTGCAGTCGGTGCATTTATCGGCTGGAACTTTCCACAACCCATATGGGCAAGCTGGGTTGAGTCAACTATCAAAAGTTGGATCAGCAAAATTAACACAAAATAACAGGAGAAATTATGCAAAAGATTATTGATAAAATCAAATGTATTTGGTCTAAAATGTTTAATACTCTAGATTTGAATAAGGATGGCATCATTGATGCTAAAGACTTTACATATCTTGAGAAGAAAACTAAAGACGAGTTAGAAGAACTCGGTCGCAAATTGGGTGTTGAACTCGATAAGAGACAGACTAAAGCTAAATTGGTTGCTGCAATTAAAAAAGCAAAAAAGAAACTAAAAATCTAGAGGAGAATGCAATGTCATTTGATAGAGAGAAGTTAAGAGAAGAACTCATTCGTGATGAAGGAGTTAAGTTCGAAATCTATAATGATCATTTGGGTTATCCTACCTTTGGGATCGGACACCTTGTCACAGTAGCTGACATTCAGGAGTATGGTCAACCAGTAGGAACAGCTGTCACTGAGGATAGATGTTGGGAAGTATTCGACGAAGACGTCGAGCTTTTTGTTGAGGAAGTCAAGAAAGTATATCCCCACATCGAAACTTACCCTGACACTGCTCAAAGAGTCTTGATCAATATGTGTTTCAACATGGGAGCTCCCAGACTTGGGAAGTTCCAAAACATGAAGAAAGCTATTGACGAGGGGAACTGGAAACAAGCTGCAATTGAGGGTAGAGACTCTCGTTGGCATAAACAGGTACCAAATCGTGCTGAAAGACTTATGGTCGCACTTGAAAGCATATAGTTCTAGAATCTGGAACTTGACTTTTAAGTTTTTTGAGAATATACTTTATAAGCATAGGAAAAAAGTATCTAAATGGGACGACTCGTTTCATTCAGATAAGAATGGAAAACCTATAAAAGTAGAGAAGTAAATTATGTTTAATCATGTACCTATTGAGATAGGTAAATTAGTGCAGGTGAATAGTAAGAGTGGGAGATACTACGAAACTCCCACTGGTGCAAAATATCCATCAGTCACATCCGTCACAAAACTTCATAGTCAACAATCCATTTTAGAATGGAAGAAAAGAGTTGGTGAAGAAGAAGCTGGCAGAATATCTAGACGAGCACTCGGTCGTGGTAATAAAATACATTCACTCGCTGAGAAGTATCTTCTTAATGAAGGAGATTGCTCTGATGATTTTTCTAAAGCTGACTTCGGTCAGATGATTCCATACTTGGACAATATTAACAATATTCATTGTTTAGAAACCAAATTATATTCAGACCATTTACAAACAGCAGGAACTGCTGACTGTATAGCTGAGTATGAGGGTAAACTAACTGTGATTGACTTCAAGACCTCTGCTAAGATGAAGAAGAGGGAATGGGTTAAAGACTACTTCATGCAATGTTCTGCTTATGCAGTTATGTTTGAAGAACGAACTGGCACACCTATTGAAAGGTTGCTACTAATAATTAATGTGGAAGATGAAGGAATACAATTAATGGATGGTCGTAGAGATGATTACATTAAAGACTTCTTACATCTAAGAGAAGCATTTAAAAAATTAAAGGAAATGTAATAATGAACGATAGATTGACAGATCAAGTCTTCTATATGCGTGCGGACTCAGAGTGGGTATTAAAACGCACACAGGACTTGTTTAACGATAAGGAAATTGTTGTGTTTGGACTCCCTGGAGCATTTACTCCAACCTGTTCAGCATTTCAATTACCAAAGTATGAAGAACTCTATGATGATTTTATAGAGCAAGGAATTGATGAAGTTTACTGCACAGCTGTAAACGATTCCTTTGTAATGAACTCATGGCTAGATAATCATGAGATTAAAAAAGTTAAAGCCTTGCCAGATGGTAATGGTGATTTTGCAGCATCAATTGGTATGCTCGCAGACTTTAAAAATAGGGGATTTGGTATGAGGAGTTGGAGATACTCTATGTATGTTAAGAACTCTGAAATCCAAGTTAGATACAGTGAATGGGGCGAACCACAAGATTGTCCTATTCAAGATCCTTTTGATGTTTCCAACGCAGAGAAAATGTTAGAAGCGATTAAACATTTAAAACAGCATTAATATTATGAGCAATTCAGATGGAATAGATACAGGCATGGGTCCAATGGATCCAAAGTTTGGTTCAGGTAATGGCATGGGATCAATGGATCCTCGTCAGATAGATGAATGGTATGAGAACTACGCAGTTGGTTGCCCACCTTTCGCAGAGGATGTTAGGCAAGAATTATTAGATCTTAAGACAGACACTAGAGTATTGAGAGATGCTATTTGTTTATCGGCAGCACTAACACTAAATGCTCGCGACCTTGTACATGATATCACACAATCTATAATGGATTATAAAGAAGATCTTGCTGCTATGCGAGATGATATTATTACTCTGACGCACCAAGCTATTGGCGACTTTACTCTTGGCGATTATACTCTTATTAAAGAGGGTGATGGATTTATGTCACCTGAGATTCGCCAGACAGTTGCAATTATAATGAATATAAAGCTCGATACTGATCATATAGATGTTCAGAGAATGCGAGAACTTGTATCAATAATTAGAAGGGTGCATATCCTAATATAATAAATAAACAGTATCACGATAGGGGGAACTTATGTTTAAGACAAAGCCACTACTTATAATGATTATATTATCCATGTTTTTGGTTAATGGGGCAAAGGCTATGTTCGGTGTTCCTGAAATACAAACTGATAATAAGCAAACATTCATTACTTCAATGAATAAGTGTATTGATAAAATATACTACAACCAAGACGAATCTCGTCACTTTCCCAGGGAACTAATTATTGCTCAAGCGATACTAGAATCTAGTTGGGGGAAATCTCGCTTCGCAAATGAAGCAAACAATCTATTTGGTATAAGAACTTGGAATGAAGATACTCCACATGTTAAGCCTGTCACCCATGACAATATATGGTATGGCTGGGGAGTAAAAGCCTACGATTATAAATGCGACTCTGTAAATGATGTTGTAAGGATATTAAACGATCTACATTATTACGAATCGCTAAGAAAGGCTAGAGATAATGGAGCTGATGCAACTGAATTAGTGTATCATCTACAATCTTTTAGTACCAATCCAGAATATGGAAACTTACTAAAAGGCATTATTCTGAGTGAAATTCAATAACCACTAAATAGTTGTGTCGCTACCCAGAAAAGGGTTAGATACTATTTTCAATTGTACTAAATACTAGTATATAAAGATTGGAGAATCAAAATTATGTCATCATTAAACCCAAACAAATTAAAGACTCCTACTGCACAACAGATCAGAATGACTCGGGCAAAGATTTCCGAAGTAGATACCGACGCAGGAAGAGCAAAGATCATTGAAACTTTTGCTGAGATACAAGAAGCTGAAGCAAAAGGACTTACCCAACCATCATGGGAAAACGATAGCAACCAAGAAGAATACAATTTCATATTTAGAAATGGTCAAGAATTTAATACTATCTGCCCAACACTAGAATTCGCTAAAGCACAATGCGAAACCTTCTTAAAAGATAACAATAGAAGTGGTGAAGACTGGGAAGTATTTGATGTAGAGATTACTGACTTAGAAGAAGTCAAGGATAGATTATATAAGGCACCTGTATTACATGTTGGTCATACTGACACTGTAATGGGTACTCTAGAAGATGGCGACGAAGACTTTAAAAAAGCATTCGAAGCAGTAGATGAAGATGAAGCTAAGAAAAAATACTTCAAAATTCTTGAGAACTCTCAAGGACATGTTATTGGTGAAGTAGAAGTAGATAAAGACGGCAACGAATTAACTGCTAAGAAAACCAAATCATCTAAGAAAAAAAGTTAAAAAAACACTAAAAATTCCAATCTTTTAAGGGGAAGCCAGCAATGGTTTCCCTTTTTTTTGTTAAGTCCTTGTTTTTAAATGAAACTTTTATTGAAAAAAAGTGAAATAATG